>Ga0228617_1001144_pt1 | contig 12434 bp, 23 predicted proteins | sample 18DmetaG_FD_190061 | JGI IMG/M metagenome (GOLD analysis project Ga0228617, IMG submission 190061) | Seawater microbial communities from Monterey Bay, California, United States - 18D | ecosystem: Environmental > Aquatic > Marine > Coastal | place: USA: California | collected 2016-10-20
TACATCAACCAAGTCATCTAATGAACGAACTAAAGTTACATGGTCCAACTGTTAAAAAATATATTGTATTTCATGATACAGCAAATTTTAAAACTAGTGCTGGTTTATTTAAAGTAATTGCTAAGTACATTACAGAAGTAGAACAATCATGGAAGATTGTAGATCATTATATTCATCGTGTGGGGTACACAGTAATTCAAAGAGAGGAACGTATGCCAGAGGTATACAATAATTTAAAATGAAAATATACAAATATGAAAATTATGAAGAGTATGTGTCTGAACAAACAAGAGCTAACAAACTAAAGCTTGCTAGTGTATGGGTTCAAAAAGGCACAATGGATCAGATAGCTCAAAGAGTAAAAAACCCTAAGGCTATTATTTGTCATGGTACACGAAATGGATCTGAGCAAAACTATTTTAATAAAGTTTACGGTGATATAGAAATTATAGGCACAGAAATATCTGAAACTGCTGATCAATTCAATATGACTGTACAACATGATTTTCATGAACAAAAAGAAGAATGGGTAGAACATTTTGATATTTTATATTCTAATTCTTTTGATCATTCATATGATCCATGGAAATGTATAAAAACGTGGGGTAATCAACTAAAACCAGGTGGATGGGCATTTTTAGAAATGTCTAGTCATCCTGAAATTAATAAATCTAAAAGTACTGATCCATTACAAATTGAAAACAGAAAAGAAATTATGGATATATTAAATCATGGTGGATTAGAATACACAGACGAATTTAACAACCAAAGCCATGGATTCAATTGTACAATTTATATTGCGAGGAAGAAATGAAAGCACGTGTTGTTTATGTTAAAGGCAATAAAGAATCTGAAGCTCAAGCAAAACAATCTTTAAAGAGTTGGTTAAACCACGACTGGGATGCTGAATTATGGGAAGGCTATACGCCCGAGACTCTTGATAGAGAAAAATTCCCATATCCAGATATGGAAGGTGGTAGATTAGAATCTTTTTTAGAGAACGAACCACATAAACATCCAATAAAAACTGCATGCTTATTTAACAATTTACAATTCGCTCAGGATGTGATACAATATAATCAACCAATGGTTTTTGCTGAACATGATTCTATTTGTTTATCAGAATATAGAGGATGGTGGGCAGATGATTTTTGTTTTCTTGCAATGGATGATGCATTGAACGCAGGTCATGCACTAGGTAAATACAAATGGAGACCACCATTCGAGATGGGCGTAACTACATTTCCACGTGATTATCCATTGCAGTATTATAGAAAAACAATTTATAGAGGACACAATATGACACCTGGTACGGCTGCGTACATGCTCACCCCCGCAGGTGCACGTAAGTTATTAAGAGCTGCAGAGAAACACGGTTTAGAACAATCAGACTTTATTATAAATGAACGTAATATAAAACTACAATATATTACTCCATCAATTGCAAAATTTAACAAAAGGAACTTAAACTTAAGTCATCAATATGAGAGCCCAAGTAATAGTAATACCGGGTAATGAGACATCTGAATTAGGATTTAATCGATTACTAAAAAGCTACCAAGATACTGAACAAGAGTTTTCTATCAATAGCTTTGATGCCACTACACCTTTCACAGCAGAACAAGAAATGAAAGATTTTGATATCACATGGAACTATCCATGGGAAGGAGAAGTCATGGACTTTGCAACAGGACTAACTAAGCGTGCGTACACGGGTAGAGATCCTAAAGCAAGAGTTGCTTGTGCTATGAGTCATTTTAGATTATGGGCAGAATGTTATGAGTCAAAAGAAACATTTCTTATCTTAGAACATGATGCATATTTTATTAAACAGATTCCTATTGATGTAGTCTTAGAATGGGATTATCAAATTATTGGAATCAACGATCCACTTGGTTCAACAAGAAAAGCAAGAGAGTTTAAAAGACTAATTGAATTAGATCCTAACTTCGTACAAAATGTACCAACGATCGATGAGTTTAATATACCACAGGGTATAGCCGGAAACTCGGCATATATAATTACACCAGACGGAGCTGAACGTGTAATGTCAGCCGTCTTTAAATATGGCCTATGGCCTAATGATGCAATAATGTGCAAACAACTAGTGAGAGGAATGGGCGTGACTAAACATCATTATACACGAGTGCAAGGTTTACCCAGTACTACAACATGAAAAATTACGTAATTACTATTATGGACAACGAAAAGTCCGTCGAAGCAGCAAAGCGTTGCATATTATCAGGTAGAGCACATGGATTGGAGATAGAACATTTCCCAGCATGTACGCCAGAAAACACAAATCTTAAAAAAGCATATATAGAACGTGGGATTCCTGAAGACGGATTCGTAGAAAAATACTCTCGTCTAGAAAATTGTATGGCAGCATTTTTGTCACACTATAGCCTATGGGAAATAGCATCAAAAGAAAATACTGAAGTAACAGTCTTTGAACATGATGCATATGTACTAGGGCCAATTCCAGATCCACTCTTTTATTATGGGTGTGTAAATCTAGGTGAACCATCATATGGTAAGTGGATCCAACCAGCTTGGATTGGCGTCGGACCTCTTGTATCAAAACCATATTTCCCTGGTGCACACGCATATCGACTGAACAAAACAGGTGCTGACTTACTTATTAACGGAGTAATTAATGCTAAGCCTACAGACGTATATCTTAATAAGCATTGGTTTCCATGGTTAGAAGAATATCATCCATGGCCGGTAACATGTAAAGACTCATTCACTACAATACAAAAAGAAGCAGGTTGTTTAGCTAAACATAATTGGAATGACGATTATGAAATCATTTAACAAATAGGAAAAGAAATGAATCTATTAAAATTAATTGCTGCGTCATTAGTGGCAGTAAGCTTAGGTATGTCAGCTTTCGCTGGTGAAGCAAAAGAAAAAGTAAAAGTAGGATTTGTCTATGTTGGCCCAACGGGCGATCATGGATGGACATATAGACATGACATTGGCCGTCAGCAAATAGAAGAAGCATTTGGCGATAGAGTTGAAACAATGTATGTGGAAAGTGTAGCGTATGGTGCAGATGCCACTCGTGTGTTTACACAAATGTCAATGCAAGGTGTAGACATTATATTCGGAACATCGTTTGGATATATGGATCCAATGTTAGAAGTAGCAGAAAAGTTTCCAGATGTAAAGTATGAACATGCCACAGGATATAAGACAAATGGCAAAAACATGGCTAACTATGGCTTAAGGCTATATCAAGCAAGACATGTACAAGGTGTTATTGCAGGCCTAATGACAAAAACAAATAAGATTTGTTATGTTGCGGCATATCCGATTCCTGAAGTTGTTCGTGAAATAAACACATATTATCTTGGTGCTAAGTCTGTCAATCCAGATGTAGAGATTGATATTGTATGGGTTTATACTTGGTATGATCCAGGCAAAGAAAAAGATGCCGCTGATGCATTAATGAATCAAGGTTGTGATATGATTGCACAACATACAGATTCACCTGCACCATTACAAGCTGCTCAAGATCGTGGACTTCATGGTTTTGGACAAGCAAGTGATCAGTTTCGTTTTGCTCCTGAAGCACAATTAACAGCTACTATCGATAACTGGGGACCTTACTATGTAGAAAAAGTACGTCAAGTGCTTGAAGGCACATGGACACCAGGATGTGATGGACCAGACGGTTGTTACTTTGGACACATGAATGACGGTTCAGTTGGAATGGCACCATTCACTAATATGCCAGATGACGTCAAAGCAAAAGCACAAGCTGTGAAAGATGCAATACGTGATGGTGAATACTTTGCCTTTACCGGTCCACTTAAGGACAACAAAGGTAATCTTCAACTAGCCGATGGCGAAGTTGCTGATCGAGGACATCTAGATAGTATGATGTATTACGTAGAAGGCATCACAGCAGAGTTGCCTAACTAATGATACCAGTAATTGATTTAGAAGCACCAGATGCTTTAGATCGTATAGACGAAGCCTACTCAACGGTAGGCTTCGCTGTATTTACTAATGCATTACCTTCTGATGACAAGGTAGATATGAGTGCTTGGCAACAACAAATGAAATCATTTTTTGATTTGCCTATAAAAACAAAACAAAAATATCCTTATGAAGGTGATACTAATTTAGGTTATAGTATGGTAGGTGATGAAAACGTAGATCCTACTGCACCAAAAGATATTAAAGAATCATATAATTATAACGACATAAGAATGCCTGATCACTTATGGCCTACTGAACTTGATGGTTTTAAAGCTGATGCATTAGGTAGTATAGCTATTGCCGATAGATTAACATTACGAATTTTAGAAAAGTTTGATACAATATTAAATACCGGCACTACATTAGTAGACGCGCATACAATACCGTTTAACACAACAAGAGTCATACATTATCCAGCATATGATGGTCCTATGTTAAATAAACAAATGCGCATCGGTGAACATAGCGACTATGGAACTATTACTTTGTTATGGCAGATTAACGATGTTCCAGGCCTAGAGGTTCAAGATCTAGAAGGTACATGGCATCCTGTGCCTTATGCCGATGATGGTGTTGTTTGCAACATTGGTGACTTATTACAACGCTGGACAAATGACTATTTTAAGAGCACTAAACATAGAGTGGTAAATAGTCACATACATAAACAAAGATATTCGATGCCACACTTTGTAGATCCTACACCTGGTACAATTGTTAAAAATTTACGTAAGGGTGAAATGCAAAAGTATGAGCCAATCGAATCAAAAGAATATTTAATGTGGAGATTAGCACAAAGCTATTAATATGACATATAGTACAGAAGCAAATTTATTTGAAGTAGGAGACTTTATCAGTCACGCCGGTCTACCGTTACCATGGAAAATAGAGTGTGATGCCATACGGCCAGAATGGTGGGATGGACTTGCACGTATGGTAATGGATTTTCAAACAAGGCCTTTTTATAAAGCAGTAGGCATTCCGAGAGGTGGTATTCCATTCGCAACTGCAATGAATACGTATGCAAGTGGTGATCCTAATGATCAGATTATGATTTGTGATGATGTATTTACTACTGGCACTAGTATGAAAGAATTTATTGAACAAGAATATCCTGATTGGACAATGGGTCAAGGATATCGTTGGGTAATATTTGCAAGACAACCAAGTAATGTACATCCGCACCATGTAAAAGCATTATTCACTATGCCGCAGAAGCCAAGGGAAACATAATGAAAAATATATTTGTAACAGGTTGTGATGAGAAAAACAAATGGATGTTACCGTGGCTAATAGAAAGATTTGAAAAATATCATGGTGATGATAATGATCTCTATATAGTTGACTTTGATCAGGGTTATCCTGAGCTAGACGGATGGTTTAAGAAACCACAGATTATGTTAGAGGCATCAACATGGGCAGAGAATGTTTGTTGGATCGATACTGATTGTGAGATTCGTGGTAATCTAAATGGTATATTTGATTATGTGCAAGAAGGAAGAATTGCTATTGCAGTTGATCAGCCATGGTGCACACGTAGACCTGAGAGAGGCAGATGGTTTAACTCAGGTGTAGTTGCATTCACAGGTAGACCTGCTATCTTAAGAGAATGGGCACGTATGATATGGGAAAAAAAGCATAATGAAGTTGGCGATCAAGAAGTTCTCAATTGGATGTTAGGTGGAGATTCATTAAGAGAACTAACACATATTAATGAATTACCTAGAATATATAATACATTAAGACTTGATATAAAAGATAATACAGCTCCTGCTAATCCTAAAATTATCCATTGGACTGGAGCAAAAGGAAAAGATAAAATACGTGAGATGATGAAATGAATGATACTCTTTTTATAATTGGTAATGGACCTTCGGCTTTACTTTATAAACATCAACAAGGCCGTAAGCTAACATGCAATATTCCGCATATACCTATACCTGATGCGTACGCAACTGTAATGGTTGATTTTAAAATGATGAATGCAATCAATAAAGACGGCGTAATACCGCCACAGCCGTGGGTATTAGGATGGCGACCTCAGAAATATATGGAAAAGAACCAAGCTTTCTATATGAGAAATGCACATATTATAAGAGAATTTTATACTGTACTACCGAAGTATGTTGCAGGATACACAGACTTTAATTGTGGACATATGGCAACTTATTATGGCTTGAATAAGTTTAAACCTGATACAGTACATTTATATGGATTTGATTCAATGTTTAACTTTGATCTATCTTCAGCTACTGACTTTTATTTACAATCTGATCGTGGAGATAATAATAATACACGTCTGACAAATAATTGGAGACAGATATGGCAAAAGATGTTTGAAGAATTTTCTGATGTTCAAATAGTATTACATATGGATAAACATGATAACTTAAAATTTAATAAAGGAAAAAATGTCGATATAAAGGTATATTGATATAAATATTCTTGAGTTAACAGTAAAAGGACAGACATATGGTATTATCTGATGAGCGTAAAGCTCATGCGGATGATGATCCATGTGATGACTGGTCAAACTATGTCCATACCCTATCCAGACATAAAACCAACAGGAACACAGATGATAGACAAGATAATGAGAGAAGTGACAGAAAAAAACCTGAACATGACAGTTCCCTGGTATCTTATGACATCTTACGCATATTACGTGGAAGATAATCCATTGGTATCAGACGGAGCCTTTGATAGGCTAGCAAAAACAATGCTAGAACAATGGGACAATATTGATCACTTTCATAAGGATCACATCAAAGTAGATGATCTCAAAGCAGGAACCTTTTTAGGAGAATATCCGACACGCGTACCAGATGCAGTAAAAAATGTAAGACATCACGCTGTGACATAAATGTAACACATTATGTAAATATTAAAAAAAATGCACAAAACTAAAAATAAGTATGTACATCTGATATGAATCATGCTATATTATAATTATAGAAGAAAACATGAAGGATGTGAAAAATGGCTACTTTAGGAATTAATTATTTGAGTGCATGTGAAGGTGGAATTAGTTTTACTATTGGTACACCTAAAGGTGAAATCGGCAGACGAGCTGATACAATTGCAGACGGCGTTGATCTAATCAAAAAGTACGGTATTGCTAATGTATTATACGGATCATCTAGTATGGATTTCGCTAGCGACGAAGGTTTCGCTGACGATGATGGCGCAAAGAAAATGTGGTCTACCATCTTAGGAGCGGCTGGTAGGATATGAGCTCGCTAGAACAAATCAAGACGGTCTTGAGAGAGAACGGTCTTGAGTATTTTATTGCCAACGTTGATGAAGGCAAAGTTGTTACAATTAACATTTTGATAGGAGAAGATTGTGAAAAAAATTAGTGCAGCTGCAGCAACAGCAATTGCTTTATCATCGCCAGTGTATGCCGATGGAAAGATAACAAATGTAAGAGTCTTTGATCATACAAAGACTATACGTATGTCAACACCGACTACTCAAAGAGTATGTCAGAACATGGATGTTCCTATATACGGTACAACTACACAACAAGGTAATGCCTCAGGAGGTGCATTGATTGGTATGTTATTAGGTGCCGCAGGTGGTAAAGCTGTAACAGGAAATGATAAAGGTGCAGCAATTGGTGCGATTATGGGTGGATTAGTAGGTGCCGATAAAGGTGCACAACCTAAACAAAGTCAAAGAATTGTTGGATATAAACAAGAATTAGTATGTAACGACGTTACTTCTGTAAGTAATGAATTAGTAGATGTATATAGTCATTCGACTATTAGGTTCTATGTAGATGGTACACGATACGTATTAAAATTTCAGAAGTAGGAGAATAGAATGGAAACAATAATTGCACTTATCGCAAGTGCATTAATGAATGGACACACGTCAGAGCAATTGACTAAGATAGATGATCAGCTTACGGTCACTCAAGTAGAAGTAATAGAGTTAGAATTACAAACTAAAGATGCCTTCAAAGAGATGGCTAAGCGTGATGACGATAATCTAATAAAGTTAGGTACGATGCAAGCAAGTGATGCTGCTCGTATTGCTGTACTTGAAGGGCAAATAAAAGAATTGCAAATTCAGAATAAAAGCTTACGTCAAGGATTAATAAATTTGAGGGACTATGTCACAACAGAATGAAGATGAACCGATTCGCTATTATGAATGGATGTTATGGAAGTTGAAGAAAGAACGTGAAACCTAAGTACGCTGATATTTTTTATGAATATCTACAAGCCGTTAATATTACGAGAAAAGAACCTTTAGAATTTTCTCCTGAGTCTGTCGAAAAACGTGATACAATTGTGTCAGGTAACTTTTCGGCGGACTATATTCAATTTATAACGCCGTATAAAAATAAAGATAGCTATGTCTATACGGCATTTCAAGATGACATAGAACAAGGTATTCAACTACCTGATTTAAGAATAAATATGTATGAACTAATGAAAGATATTAAGTTCGCACATAATACGCCTGTCTATGAGTTAGGCTTTCAGTTTAGATGCCCTACTCCTATTCATGAGATTGCAATCAATACACGATTAAAGTCTCTATATAAATGGATGAAGAAGACACGGAACGATATCGAAAATAGTACATATGGTGGCTTGAGTGAAGAAGGTGAAGCCACAATCATAGTATATCCATATGGTGATAAGGACTGGAAAACATGGACTGTATCATCGATGGAAGAAGGTACAAGACAAAGGCAGCTGTTAGCGCAACGTTTTAACTTTGGACCTCCTACTGAAGAAGGTAATATGTATTCACATTTTAAGGATGGCGTAATGACGCCATTTGTTTACGGAGATAGAAATGAGCCAGGATTTATTTGATTTCGGTTTTACTGCAGTTGATGAGAATGAACTTGAAGCAGTACAGAAAGAACAACAAAAAACAGCCACTATAGGTACTGAAGCAGCGCGAGCCGCAGAGTCTGCACGTACCAATCAAAAGCAACTTGATGACTTGTATAATGCTATTGTACCACTATTAAACAATCTAAAGAAGAACCCACAGAAAGAATATATCTTGTGGCCTAATAGATTGAAGAAGGTAGAAGAATTCGAAACTCATCTACAAAAGATTTATAAAGGTGGCTAATAGTCGTAAAGTAAAAGATCATATTTCTACAAAAAAGAAAAATGGTTACGTTATATATCAAGAGAATACTAAACATAATCGTAAAATTATACGATTGGAAGATAGATATAGAAAAATATGGTATGGAGATAATCCACAAGAAAAATTAGGTACAAAAAATTTAAATGAGCATGTTAGACTTTTAAATAAATTTATGCCTGGATATGTATTAGATTATGGCTTGAGTGATGAAGTAATGGTTATTGATTATAAAATATTACCTGGAAAAAGATTAGGTGATATAGGCTATGATGATGAGCAAAAAGAAAATATTTACGATTATTGCTCAAGTCATATAGTATCTACATGGCCTTATGCTTATTTTGAATGGAATCCATGGAATATATTAATAGATGGTGATTCTCTATATTTAATTGATTGGGATAATTTTCAACATGCTAAAAGAAGTTTAAAAAAAATGCATGATTTATTAGATTATAAATTTTTATTACATTTTTAGGAGAATAAAATGGGAATGTCTATATACACAGCAGCAGTTGTATGGTGCCTTATAGGTCAACCACAAACATTTATGTCGTGTGAAGTAATGAATGCTAAACAAAAGTTTGCGACAGAAGAACAATGTTGGGCAGTTGTAAATGCTCAAATAGCAAGACTGTATGAAAAAACAGAATTAGATACATTATACGAACCTGTCAAAGCACAGTGTTTTAATTGGCTAGATACTAAAACTGGAGAAGCACTTTAGTATAAATACAAGCATATACTAAATTATTACTGGATTTTAATATGCTCAGACAACTAGGTTTACTAGTGGTTATGATTTTTATCGCCACGGCATCATTAGGCCAAGAAGCAGCCGAAGATGTAATCAAAACAGATAACATAAATACTTCTACAGTAGACAGTACAGCTACATCTACTACTACGGTTAAGTCACCACCTCCTTCCGCTATTGCACCATCGATTAATTCATCAAGCTCTGATCTATGTACAGTTGGCATATCAGGTGCAGTACAAACACAGATTTTAGGTATTAGTGCTGGTAAGACAGTACGAGATATGAATTGTGAGAAACTGAAGAACGCAAAAACCCTATATGATATGGGTATGAAAGTAGCAGCGGTCTCGGTCATGTGTCAAGATCCTCGAGTATTCGATGCGATGATGGACGCAGGTACACCATGTCCTTATGATGGAATGATAGGCGACGCAGCAAAAGCAGCGTGGATTGCCGATAGCGACCGGGTACCTGAAGATCCACAATCAAATATAATTAAGGATTTAGATGACGAACAGAAGTCGACTCTCTTGGGCGGCGGTTTTGTGGGTGGCCTCTTACTCTTATTGCTACTCTGACACAACCTACGCATCAACAAATAATGCTGCCCAAAACGGATTACGTTGGGCAATGACTAATCTATTACCTGATCATACTCAGCCATTTTTAACAGTAGAAATTAATGGTTTGACGTATAGATATACAATGGTAAAAGAAAAGGATGCTGATGCAGTCGTGACTATGTCTAATGAAGACTTAGCAAATCCTGGTCAAAAGATATTTGAGAATACTGATGATTGGAGTCAGTTACACGGTGGTACAATAAGAAAGTTCTTTCGATTTGACTATAGTAATGCTAGTCAATGGGGAGAAGGTTCATTAGATATTGAAGGCGAAGGATCGATAGAAGACCCATATGTAATATATAATTACAAGCAGGTCATTGATGAGACTATGCAGAAGTGTTACTTGACACCACTTGCAGATCCTATGTGTCCTGGTTATGATGATGCTTTATCAGATTATATTTCTAATCTGCAAGCACCAGAAGTTGACGATCCTTTTTATGATGAATGGGTTCAGGCTAATTTAGCAGATGAAGCTGAGAAACCTAAAGAAGAAGAAATTGAAGAAGTTGAAGAGGAAAAGGAAGAAGAAAGCCTGGAAGAACAACTTGGTGGAGATTCTATCGAAGCCATGGTTGATACAAGTGAACAGGCAGGTATACTTGCGGAATTAGCGCAGACGCCGAAACTCGACCAATATTATGCTACATCATTACAGGGTGGTGTATATGAGGAAACACTTAAGTTACCGAGTATTAGTTATCCTGATAATCGACGAGCGTTGAGAAACTTAGCATCAGATGCTAATCATAAGACAATGGTTCGCTCACAGTATGAACAATAATGGAGTAAACAAATGTTCAGAACTATTATAACCCTTGGAGCAATTGGATTTGCTACTACTGGTGCTTGGGCAACTGAGATCGGTGGATCAGTATCCTCTAAGTGTTCCGTTTTTACCGCTAACGCAGGCGTTTATGGTAACCCAACTGCTGATGAGTTGAGTACTAAAGCTGCGGATGGTGGTGTAGATGCTAAAGTACGTTACGACGTTACTCTAGCTAATGCATATACAGCAAAGATTAGTTGGCCAACAACTTTTACAACTTCGCCAACACTAACTGATGCTGTTAATTGGGATGGTGAAACAACATATTCATCTGGTACAGTTACGGCTATGTCAGGCTATGAAGCTGCAAAAACTGAATATAATGAGCACACTGAATTTGCACTAACACAAGCCGGAAGTACATGGTTTAAAATTGAATCAGAAGTCACATATGGTAATGACAAAGCATTTCCAGGTGGTGAGTATAAGGCTATGGTTACAGCGATTTGCGTAGCTAATTGAAGTGGAGGGTCCAGCTCTACCGTATCAGGAACATTCGGAGGGCATAATCCAGGGCCACCCCCATAGGGAGACGCAAGATGTGGAAATCATTTATGGCTGCGGTGCTATTAACAAGTAGCGCTGCAGCTCATGAACTGACACCAACATATCCTGAGTTAAAACCACACATTGTTGATGGAGTATATTATGCAAAGTTACACATGTGGAATAGACGTGAGGATGTAAAATATTATGAGATATCTGTACATGATATAGAATGGAATAAAATACCGTTTCATTCGAATAAAAAGATAATGAAATTAGAACACCTTGAGCATGTAGATTTTGAAGTAAATATTAGAAAAAGCGACCTTGATCGAATAGAGTTTATTTGCACAACATCAAAGCATTTAAAGTCTGATATGACAGGTACAGGAGTTAGATCAAGGATTTGCTCCAGAATAAAGTGAGATTATAATGCGATATATCATTTTGGTTATTTGTATGATGGCAGGTTCTGCTCATGCAGATTCTCTTAACCTACAATTACCAAGTGCCCCTGGTAGCTATCAATCAGATAAATTTAAATCAGGTCAAATGGATTGTTCGAATGCAATAGGTTCTGCAACCACATTAGAGTTTGGTGTGACTGGACTTATAGACGGTGGTA
>Ga0228617_1001185_pt1 | contig 12138 bp, 8 predicted proteins | sample 18DmetaG_FD_190061 | JGI IMG/M metagenome (GOLD analysis project Ga0228617, IMG submission 190061) | Seawater microbial communities from Monterey Bay, California, United States - 18D | ecosystem: Environmental > Aquatic > Marine > Coastal | place: USA: California | collected 2016-10-20
TAATATTTCGACACAAAGATCATTAGTGAGCACTTGACCGTCATATTTAGAAGCAGCTTTTAAAAAAAATTTTAGTCTGAGTGAGTTCCTAACCGTAGTATCAAAATATAAATATTTTTCTTTCTTTTCCATTTAATTAATTCAATAATTAGTAATTAATACTTCTTTAAACTCTTTATTAGAGTTGTCATGATAACTAATGTAATTGCTTTTAATATCTTTAGTAAAATGATTTTTACTCCATTTTAAAAACTGATCGTTAACTTTTCCTTTGTAATGAGTAACGTTTGATATTGCAAACTTTACATTTTGCTCATCTAAAGATACAAGAAATTCTAACAATCTTTTTTCTGAATCTTCATTCCAAAGCTTGTTGTATTCGCTAAAAGTTATTAAATATGGGGGGTCAAGATATACGAAATCATTTTCTTTGAAATTTATATTGCTGAAAAAGTCAATGAAATCTAAATTATGAAAGGTTGTGTTTTTCTTTTTGATTAAATCGAAGTAATTTTTTAGCGCATTTTCTGTGTTTTTATTAAAATCTACATTACCAACTGGTAGATTATATTCTCCTTTTGAATTAAATCTCAACATACGATTAAAACCATAAATCAAAAGAATATATAAATGAAGAGTAGAGTTAGACTTACCAGAATTATAATCTTTTTTCAGTTTATTGAAACCTTCTTTGTTGAATTTTGCGTAGTATGTTTTCTTCCAGTCATTCTTTAAATCTTGCGGTACAATATCTTTAAAGTAAGAATGCGATAATTTATATTCTATTATAATATCGTAAACAATATCAAAAAACTCATCAGGGCTATCTGCCTGTTCACACAAAAAATTATGAATATTTATTACGTTACCATCTATGTCATTCAGTAGATATTCATCTGCATTTACATTGAGAAAAACTGACCCACCACCAGTAAATGGTTCTATAAAACGATTAATAGTTTTAGGAAAGTACTTACTAATTTTCGGGTAAAGTTTGTATTTATCTCCTACATAAAATAAAGGTGATCGATAAACTTCTTGTTTCTTATTTTCCATCATACTTTCTTGTTAGAAATAGGAATTCTTTGTGATCATTGAATTCTGTTTTTCCGGCATTAAAAAACTTGTGTGGTTTGTCAAATATTTTTGTTTCTCCGACGCTTTCTAAAATTTCAACTATCTCATCATATTTAATTTTATTTTCTGAAGATTTACTTTTTGACAAATAAGTGTTATTGTATGAAACAGCTATATATTTCACATTTAAATTTTCAACCAAATCTTTAAATGCCGCTTTTGCTTGAACTGTACAATATTTGCTCATGTTTTCTGGTTCAGGTTTTAATGCAACTCCGTATAGTTTTGGCTTTTTCCATTGTACAAGATTTTCGTAAATATGATAAAATCTACTGTATTGTCTTGAATTATATGGTGGGTCGATATAGGCAATATCTCCTTTGATATTCCTAACTAATTCATTAGCATCTTCTTGAAAAATTTTTGCTCCCCTAAAATCAGATGTTTGAATTAACTTAAAATTAAGAGGCTTTTTTAGTATGGGTTTTTTAATATATGCATCAAAATGTCCAACTGTATTTGCCAACCTATCTATTGTATAGATTAATGAAGTAAGTAAAATCGCATATTCTCTGTTATTTAATTCATTTTCTTTTTTCTTTCTCTCTATATCTTGCCTAATAAAACCAATTATTTTTGAAATACCCTTTTCATAAAATTTACCTCCAAAGTTTTTTGAAAAATAGTTTTCCCTTATAGATTTTGAGTTTAAAGTATTGTATTCATTTACTAATTCGACGAGTTTATTCGAATTCCACTTTAATGTTCCGTAAAATGCTTGATAAGTAACATTGTTAGAATAGAGTATGTCGTTTAGAATTACAGTTTTATATTTTTCCATTGCAGATTTTGCAACTATTGAAGTTCCAGAAAAAATGTCAATAAATGTTCCATTCCCTTCTGTTTCTGATTCAATAATTTCCATTATCCAATCTGTCAATTTCGCCTTATTGCCAATATATCTGCGACTTTGTAATTGAAATTTTTCTTGATTCTTATAATCATTGAAAAGATTAATACCATATTTTAATTTCTGTTCTGCAAGATGGAAACCTTCAAGTCCTAAATCTTCATTTTGAATTTCATATAATATTTTGTCACTAATTAAATGTCTAATTAGGTCGTTTTCGCTATAACTGTAAAATTCCGCTAAAATTTGGACTTGTGGTTTTGTTGGAAGTCTTTTTCCAGTCTCAATTCTACTTAAAGATGTGTAGTTAATTGAGGTGCTTTCTGCAACTTCTTGAAGATGAAAACCTTTTGTTTCTCTTATATCTTTTAGAGTATCTCCGATTGAAATCAATGTGTCCAACATAATTTGACATTTTTTGACAAATATAGAAAGATTATTTAGAATTCGGATGTGAGTTTTGGAAAAAAAAAACAGCTCTTTTATTTTTTTTCAGCGTTGGCATTTCGCGTTGGCAAAAAAATAAATGTGCTGTTTGCGCGTTGGCTTTTTTTGTTCAAATGTCCAAGTTTAGCTCGATTTTCGCATTACTTACAACTTGCGGATAAACACAATTGTCTTTATATCCATTATGTTTATTCTTACAAATTTAGTGGAATTTTATCTAATAAAAGTGATTCAAGTTACGACTGTATAATTTTATTTAATATTAGATTTTTAAGATATCGTATCACTTACCGATTTTTCAATTAATTTAATGAAAAAATATTCCCAAAAATAAATATTATTCTTGGGAATAATGCCGTGGAGTCAAAGGGAGTAAAGTCGAACTATTTTGTAGAGGATTTGATTAATTTGAATTGGATTGAGTAGGAGTTTTTATGCAATTGTTTGATTAGTATTTAATTTTTATTTACTCAACTTTAGTATTCGAAATGCTCCTTGAATTACCAATACAAAAACGATTGTTCCGATAATCAAATCAGGTTTGCTTGAATTCAGCCAATTTACCAAAAGCCCAGCCACTATTATTCCTAAATTAATAATCACATCGTTAGAAGTGAAAATCATACTTGCTTTCATATGAGCTTCTTTTTTACTTTTTGAGTTTTGTAAAATATATAGACAAATTCCGTTTGCAATAAGTGCAAAAATCGAAATAATAATCATTGTCCAAAAGTCGGGAAGTTTTTCATCTCCAAAAAATCTTCTCAATACTTCTATAAATCCAATAATTGCAAGTGTTATTTGAAAATATCCAGCGAGTTTTGCAATTTGTTTTTTTCTTGTCAAAGTTCCGCCAACCGCAAACAAACTAATTCCGTATACAAAGCTGTCGGCAAGCATATCCAAACTGTCGGCAACTAATCCCATTGATTTTGAGATTATTCCAGTTGTCATTTCGATTAGGAAAAAAGTGAAATTTATTCCGAGAACTGTCCAGAGTAGTTTTTTCTGATTTGAATTTTCACTAAACTCTGTTTTGTCGGTTTGTTCAGTCGAGATTTTCTTTCCCCCTAAATTCAGTTCGAAAACGGACTTTTCGATTTTATCAATTTCTCCGTTGTAAAAAACGGTCAATTTTCGATTTGGTATGTCAAAAACCAAATTCGCAATACTTGAAATACCTTCCAATTTCATTCGGATTAGATTTTCCTCGGACGGACAATCCATTTTGGTAATCTCAAATATTGTTTTATACATTCAGTTTCGGAATTTTAATTAGCGTTGTTAACAAAGCTCAAATATAATTAAATAAGTATTCCCATAAATAAAGAGTTATTCTTGAGAATAAAAAGTGGAGGCAAAGGGAGTAAAGTCGAACTATTTTGGTGAGGATTTAGTTGTTTTTAGAAAAAATTATTCCCAAGGATAAAAAATTATTCTTGGGAATAAAAAGTGGAGACGCCGAGAATCGAACTCGGGTCCAAACAAGCAGCTCAAATGCTTTCTACATACTTAGTTTTTGTTTAATTTTTGTCTTGTAGCTGATCAAAAACAATCCATTACAAGCTTAGCTTTTTTAGTTTCAAAATGTTATCAAAGCGCTAACATTTCTATGTTTATTTTTACGATGCCCAAAAGTGAAACGCCATAAACCAAGGCTTTTCGTGGACATAAAGCTTGCACACCTAGTGTGCCGAGGCTAATCTTACTGTTAATTCAGATTATGCAGCTAAAGCGTAGTTATCTTCGCCGTTTAAATGGTTGAAATAAGGTTTACGAGTCATCATTTCAGTCCTCGGTATGCTTACAGTTTCACTGATCTTGCTGTCAAAACCAGTCGTCCCCTAAAGATAGGTTATCTAAAAACCTATAGTGTCTGCAAAAGTATGAAAATGAAACCAATTTACCATTTGTGCATCCTATCTAAATCAACTAATTTTGAGGAAAATAATGTACATGAAATTTGGCATCATCAAAGAACGAAAAAATCCACCAGACAGAAGGGTGGTGTTCTCCCCTAAAAAACTACAAGAGTTTCAAAAACAATTTCCGGAAACCACTATAGTGGTAGAGTCTTCAAATATTCGTGTATTTTCTGATGATGCTTACGCTAAGGCTGGTTTTCAGATTACAGAAGACCTTTCAGATTGCGATGTGCTTATTGGTGTAAAAGAAGTGCCTATAGAGGCACTAATTCCCAATAAAAAATATTTTTTCTTTAGTCATACTATCAAAAAACAACCCTACAACAGAGACTTGCTTAAAGCAATGCTCGAGAAAAATATAACTTTATACGATCATGAAGTAATTACCGATACCAGAGGCAACCGCCTCATTGGTTTTGGCCGGTATGCAGGGCTTGTTGGTGCCTACAACGGTTTTAGAGCTTTGGGTTTGAAAGAGCAAACCTTTTCATTACCTAAAGCAGAAAATCTAGCAGATTTACCAGCGTTAATAGATCAGTTAAATACCATAAAGCTACCTGATATTAAAATTCTTTTAACGGGTACAGGAAAAGTAGCCAAAGGTGCTAAAGAAATTTTAGACGCCATGCATATTAAGTCGGTTTCTATTTCAGAATATCTAACGAATAGTTTTAATGAGCCAGTATATTGTAAGATAGATGTGTTAGATTATAATAAACGCATAGACGGGCAGGTGCTCACCAATAGCGATTTTTACAACAACCCTTCAGCGTATGTTTCCAACTTTATGCGATTTGCTAGGGTTACCGATTATTTTATTGCAGGACATTTTTTTGGAGATGGTTCTCCGTATTTATTTACTAGAGAAGATGCAAAAAGTGGCCACTTTAACATTCAACTAGTTGCCGATGTTTCTTGTGATATAGATGGGCCAGTAGCCTCTACATTAAGGGCTTCTACCATTGCAGATCCTATTTATGGGTATGATCCTGAGACTTCTGCTGAGGTGGCTTATACAACACCCAATGCCATTACGGTAATGGCAGTAGACAATTTACCATGTGAATTACCAAAAGATGCTAGTGATGGTTTTGGAGACTTATTTTTAACCCATGTGATCCCTGCTTTTTTTAATGGAGATAAAGACGGTATTTTAGCACGTGCAGCAATGACAAATGAGCAGCAGTTAACTCCAAGATATGAATATCTTCAGAGGTATGTAGATGGAGAGGAATAAGGGTTATTTTCTATTGGCTATGCCATATACAAAGAAACTTCCACCCAATATTAATAGTGAAGAGTACCAATAGGTAGGAATTACAAATACAACTACGGCCAATAATAAACAAATAGCCACAAGAAGATCATAGGGTTTTTTACGTTGGGTGTTAAACAACGCCATTACTAGTCCTAGATATCCCAAAAAGAAAGGAGTGGCATAATTTACTGCGGTGTTTTTTGCCAGTGACAATAAGAACATTCCAAGAATCAAAGCTAGGGCATAGAGGCCAAACTGTTTTTTAGAAGCAGCATTCCAAACCGCTACCCCTGCTTTTCTAGCAGCTCTTCTACTCGAGAAAAAAATAGCAAACATAGAAAAGAAGCCAACTAGCACCACCATAAACATACAGATGCTTTCTATAATTTCTATCGATAGCATGCCTAACGGATTGCTATCTGCAATAAATCCAAGAATAGACGCATTAATAACATATACGCCAAGAAGCATGTACAAACCAATTTGAATGCTATTAAAACCTTTTAAAATAAAATTTTGAGTGTTGTTTGTTGTTAAGTTTTTACTTGAAGCCATACTAAAAATTATAAGGTATTGATGGTTTGTCTAATCGCAACTAAATTGGAGAGTAACTTTTCTAAGTACTGAAGATCTAACATATTAGCGCCGTCGCTTTTTGCGTTGGCAGGATCAAAATGTGTTTCTATAAATAAGCCATCTACATGATTTACAATACCAGCTCTTGCAATGGTTTCAATCATGTCTGGCCTTCCACCAGTAACTCCAGAAGTTTGGTTAGGCTGTTGCAAAGAATGGGTTACGTCTAGCACCGTCGTAGAAAACGCTCTCATTTCTGGAATTCCTCTAAAATCTACAATCATATCTTGGTAGCCAAACATGGTTCCTCTATCGGTTGTCATTACTTGACCATTCCCAGCATCTTGCACTTTTTTAACAGCGTGTTTCATTGCAGCAGGGCTCATAAATTGCCCTTTCTTTAAATTTACTACTTTTCCTGTTTTTGCAGCAGCAACCACTAAGTCTGTTTGGCGTACTAAAAAAGCAGGAATTTGAAGGATATCTACATATTCTGCTGCTTTTTCGGCATCAGAAACTTCATGAATATCTGTAACCGTTGGTACATGAAAAGTTTCAGATACTTTTCGTAGAATTTTTAAGGCTTTTTCATCACCAATACCTGTAAAACTATCAATTCTACTTCTATTGGCTTTTCTAAAACTCCCTTTAAAAACATAGGGTATTTTTAAATCATTGGTAATGCTAACCACCTTTTCAGCAATTCTAAGCGCCATATCTTCTCCTTCAATAGCACAAGGACCTGCCAATAAAAAGAAGTTATTTGCATCTAAGTTTTTTATGTTGGGTACCAATGATAAATCCATTACTAAATTTTTAACAAAAGTACAAAATAAATGTTGTTGAGGTTTGGTATCTTTAGCCCATACTAATTTTAGGGTTATGAAAAAAATAGGGATGTTGTTATTGGTGTTTACAGCGATGGTTTCGTGTAAAAATAAAATCAAAAACACAAAAGAAATTTCTACCCTATTTATTGATTCTACCCTAGTTAAAAAACATCTGTATACGTTAGCTTCAAACGAGATGGAGGGGAGAAAAGCTGGTACACCTGGTATAGAAAAAGCTGCCCAATACATTGAAAAAGAATTTAAAACGATAGGCTTAGTACCCTATGATACACTCTCTAATTACAGACAAACTTTTACATTTAAAAATAGACGAACCCAAGAAGACATTACTTCCAGTAATATTATTGGAGTGTTGGAAGGAAAAAGTAAAAAAGAAGAGATTGTAATTATATCTGCACATTATGATCATTTAGGAATTAGATCAAAAGAAGGAGTCTTAGATAGTATTTATAACGGAGCTAATGACGATGCTTCTGGGGTAGCAGGCATCTTGGCATTAGCATCATATTTTAAAAAAGTTGGTCATGAAAGAACACTTGTTTTTGTAGCATTTACTGCCGAAGAAATGGGACTGGTGGGTTCTAGACATTTTGGTATAGAAATAGATGCAAGCAAATTTGTTGCAGGAATCAATTTAGAAATGATTGGTAAAACACCAAGCTTTGGCCCTAATACAGCTTGGTTAACTGGTTTTGAACGTTCAGATTTTGGAAAAATAATTCAAAAGAATTTGGTAGGTACTGGGTATCAGCTATTTCCAGATCCGTATAAAAAATTTAATTTATTTTTTAGATCAGATAATGCTTCTTTGGCACGCTTAGGGGTGCCCTCGCACACTTTTTCTACCACACCAATTGATGTAGATGAAGATTATCATCAAGTTTCAGATGAAGTAGAAACCTTAGACATAGCTGTAATTACACAAACCATACAAGCGGTAGCTGTTGGAACAAAGAGCATCATTTCTGGAGAAGATACTCCTACTAGAGTTGTTTTAAAAGAAAGAAAAAATAATTAATAAGACCATATTAAATGAATATTCATTTTATTGCCATAGGGGGTAGTGCCATGCATAATTTAGCCATTGCATTACATAACAAAGGATATCAAGTTACGGGGAGTGATGATACCATACACGATCCTTCTAAATCTCGTTTAGAAAAAAAAGGACTCTTACCTAAAGAGTTTGGTTGGTTTCCTGAAAAAATTACAGAACAGTTAGATGTCATTATTCTGGGGATGCATGCCAAGAAAGACAACCCAGAGTTGCTACAAGCACAGGATATGGGTTTAAAAATATATTCATATCCAGAATTTTTATATGAACAATCCAAAGATAAAACCAGGGTAGTTATTGGAGGCTCACATGGTAAAACAACCATCACCTCTATGATACTTCATGTATTAGATTATAATGATATGGAGGTAGATTATATGGTAGGAGCACAACTTGAAGGTTTTGAAACTATGGTGCACCTCACCAAAGAAAATGAGTTTATGGTATTAGAAGGTGATGAGTATCTGAGTTCACCGATAGATAGAAGACCTAAATTTCATTTATACAAGCCTAATATTGCCTTATTAAGTGGTATTGCCTGGGATCATATCAATGTGTTTCCAACTTTTGAAGGGTATGTAAATCAGTTTAGAATTTTTACAGATTCTTTAACAGACGGAGGAATTATGGTGTATAATGAAGAAGATACTATTTTAAAAGAGGTAGTAGAAAGCTCTACTCATTCCATAAAAAAATACGAATATTCAACACCAGTCTATCAGATAGATGACGGAGTTACCTATATAGATACCCCAGACGGATTGATGCCTTTAGAAATATTTGGTGATCATAATTTGCAAAATTTGGCAGGAGCCAAGTGGGTTTGCCAACATATGGGAATAGATGAAGAAGATTTTTATGAAGCAATTGCTTCTTTTAAAGGGGCTAGCAAACGGTTAGAGAAAATAGCAGAGAGTTCAGAAACCGTTATTTATAAAGATTTTGCTCATAGCCCAAGCAAGGTAAAAGCAACTACTGAAGCCGTAAAAAAACAATATGCTCAAAGAGATGTGATTGCTTGTTTAGAATTGCATACCTACAGCAGTTTAAATGCAGAGTTTTTAGCAGAATATAAGGGAGCTTTAGACAAAGCAGACAAAGCAGTAGTTTTTTACTCACCGCATGCTGTAAAAATAAAGCAGCTAGACAGTGTTTCGGAACAACAAATTAGCAATGCTTTTCAGAGAGATGATTTAATCATATTTACCAATCCAACTGAATTTAAAGAATTTTTATTTAGTCAAAAATTAGATCAATCTGCAGTAGTGCTAATGAGTTCTGGAAATTATGGAGGTCTAGATTTTGAAGAGATAAAGCAGCTAGTTTAGTTTTTTATTCCTTTTCTGTAAAAACAGTCTATTTATTCTAATGATTTTGAACTAATAAGCTTAGAGTCTAGCATTGAGAGGATATTATAGAATGGTTACATGCCTGAAATATAAAATCAATGATAGAATTTTGTTCAATACTTATTGAATAATTATTTTCTTGTTAGCTGTTCCTTTATTTGTAGCTAGTTTTACAACATACACACCCTTAGTTAGAATTGGTAATGAAATGTCATTAACACCATTTCCTTGAAAAGAACGACTCAGTACTTCTTTTCCAAGAATAGTATATAGTTGAATGATTGCAGTTCCATTTTGTACGCCCACAATACGTAAGTTTTCTCTATTAGGGTTGTAAATACTCAGATTGCTGATAGTTCCCACATCACGGGTACTTAATGAGCTTGAAGTGGTATGCAGATAAAAACGACCAATCCCATTAAGATCATTCTCTAGGGTTGTATTAAAGTTTGTATCTGACTCTAAAAGAGTAAAGCTATCGTTTTGTGTATCTTCTAAATAAATATTCATTCCCTCTGGGAAGTTGCTTGTTAATGTGTTAATGGTAATGTTAGTTCCAGATTCGGCATTGACACCCACTGGAATGATTATGTTTTCAAAATCATTATTTGGTAAAGATTGAATTCCCAAATTTCTACCGCTACCGTTGGAAACCGCATGCGTGTAGATAGCAAATTCATTAGCTATGCCTCCGAAGATTGAACTGTCGTATCCATTATCCCAACCTGTTGTTGCACCTTCAATATAATAAATGTCTGCATATCTTGTATCTGAACCATTAGTTAGGGTTAACTGTATCTCTCGTCGTGTTGTAAGCCTCAGGAAACTATCAGTTTCTTGATGTGATTGCATGGCTTCGGTGATGTTAAGATTTTCACTTCCCAATGCGTTAACAAAAAATCCTTGAGCAGGAGCTATATGAAAAGCAGAAGAACTTTGGTTAATTGGTAAATAAGAATTTATTTCTTGATTCCAGAACCACAGCGTATTCTCAATTAAGTTTGCAGCATTGATTGAAAGAATGTTATTAGTTCCATTTGCCTTTTCATTTCCTGCAACATAGGAGGGATAGGGATTTCCTACTAAATTAAATCCATTTGTATTGGAAGTCATACCAATAGTCACATCTGAAGTGTTTATTAAACCACTAAAGGAAATATCTCCAGGATCTGCCAATTGGATACCTCTGCCGTCTCCTGATATAAAATCATCTGCAACAGAAACTCCATTTTCATAGTATTCCCAGCTAGCAGCTGAATTGTTATAATCTCTCAACCCTAGATTACTCCCAGAAACAGATGATAAGTCTTCAATTGCAACAAAAGTATCAATATCTTGCCCTATTACTGGAGAAGAAACTAAATTCCAATTAGTGTTTGCTATATTTCTTTTGTAGGTGATGTTTCCAGCTGAAGAACCATTTACTATTAGAGAACCTCCTGAGGAGATAGTTAAGGACGCATTATTTTCTAGGATGATAGTCTCTAAAGAAATATTTTCAGAAGTATAGATTGTTTTATTGGCTCTTACAATTACATCATCCCAGTTACCAGGAATATCATTAAAACTCCAATTTTCAGCAGTGCTCCAATTTGTACTTATAAGTTCTAAAAAAGTATTGGTACCTGTTACTTCATGAGATCCTAACCTAGAAAAGGTATCTGATTCAAGAGAAATCCATTCATTTGAGTCATATGTACTTGCAGGGCTGGTTGTAGAAAACTTTCTTTGAAGGGTTATATTTTCCGCAAACATCGCTAAACCTCCATCAAATACTCCAATGATATCAATTAAAACATCATCTTTAAATAATCCTATAGGATCATTCCCATTAAAGCTAACAACTGCAGAGGATGGTATTAAATCCGCTTCATCTAAAATAGCTGAACCTGCACTTGCATTGGCAATTACATACACATCCCCGTTAGCTAGAGTGCCAGATAATGCTAATGGTGTGCCAGACCAAGAATCAGTTCCGTTGGTTTGTTTTTTTAGAGTGTAAGAACTTAAATCAACAGATACGCCCGTACAATTAACAATTTCTAATGCTTTATTAAAGGACGAGCCTTCTATGTATTCAGAAATATAAAGATCTGAAGTTACAGTATTATCAGCTCCTGTATTTATTGTTAAAGAACTACTTGTTGGTGAGGTGTTTCCTGACGGGTCATAGGCCTCTATGGTAACTATATAGCTTGTTGAAATAGATAAACCTGTTACACTATAATTTGTTAAACTAGTTGTACCCACTTCTACGCTATTTAAAAACACTTTATACCCTGTTACAAATGCATTGTCTGTTGAAGCAGTCCATGATATACAGAATGATGAACCAGTGATTAGAGAAGAAGTTATGTTGGTTGGTGATGTTGGATTTTCTGTATCTGTAACATTTCCAAATGTATCTTCAGCCAGAGGCCCTCCCCATATTTGAGTTGCAAAATAAGGATTGTCTACGAACGGATTTCTATTTCCTTGGGCATAGGTTTCATTACTATCATGGTAAGTATTTCTTTGTAATTCAAAGGCTGAAACTGGATCTTGAACATTCCAAGATAGAAATAGATCAATCATGTCATCAAAAGTTCCCGAAGCATCACCTAGCCCCACATTGGTTGGTAGGGTTTGATCACCGTATCTCAGATACATATACATCATCATTCTAGCCACATCTCCTTTCCATTCGTC
>Ga0228617_1001189_pt1 | contig 12097 bp, 18 predicted proteins | sample 18DmetaG_FD_190061 | JGI IMG/M metagenome (GOLD analysis project Ga0228617, IMG submission 190061) | Seawater microbial communities from Monterey Bay, California, United States - 18D | ecosystem: Environmental > Aquatic > Marine > Coastal | place: USA: California | collected 2016-10-20
TGTAATGTCACATCAATACTCTTGGGGATCACGTGGTAAAGAACACGAATTGATGTCAATTGTAAAAGAATTTGAATTATCAACAGAACGTATGATGGATCATTATAAGAAATGTACTGGCAAGAATGAGGCATATATTCGTAAATGGTTACTTCCAGAAAGTGACTGTTGGTTGAATCCAGAGGAAACAATTAAGCATGGAATCGCAGATCATATTATCACAACATATTAAAAAAGCAATCGATAAAGAAAACAACCTTTTTATTATTGAAAACGCAGTTGATGCAAAATTAATTGAAGATTTTAATAAAGAGGATGTTTCTTTATATGATACATCCGATGTTCCTTGGCAGGAGCATTCACCACGTAAAGAACTTATACCATATGACAATTCGATACTAGAAAAAATTAGGGAACAAATTATTAAAAAATTTGAATGTAACGATGTTAAATTTTGGTTAGATAACGAAGGCTTTACTATGTCAGCACATATAGATAATCCTGCAGTTGCATCTGCTATGCAAATTTATATCGGAAATGCAAGGCCTGAACTAGGAACTGTATTTTATGATGTAACAGATGAAGATGTTCTTGTTGATGATTCTGCACAGAAGTGGCACCTACAAAAAACCGAAGACTTAAAAGTGAGATATGCATTTAATTATAAACCTAATACAGGTTATTTTTCTATAAATGGTAAGCTACAAGCACATGGACTTCAAGCAACCGTATCCGCTGATGATTTTAGGGTCAGTGCATACTGTTATTTTTAATTTGACAACAACCTATAAAAGTGATATAATATACTCATGTCAGAAGTAAAAAACTATAGCTCAGATTTACAGCAACTATTCGTACAATTCATGTTTACTGATCCAGAACTTTATTCAAGAGTTCGTAGTATCATTAAGCCTGAATACTTTGACCGCGGCATCCGTTCCGTGGTAAAGCAGTTAATCGAACACAGTGATGAATATTCATCTATCCCAAGTCTTGAAATGGTCAAGGCAGAAACGGGAGTGACTGTCGAAAAACTGGATAACATAGACCAGCACATCGATTGGTTTGTTGATGAATTTGAAACTTTCTGCCGACATAAGGCTATTGAGAAGGCTATTATCGATAGTGCTGATTTGTTGGAGACTGGCAAATACGGTGAAGTAGAACTTAGAATCAAGGAAGCAGTTCAAACTGGACTTGCACGTTCTTTGGGTACAGATTATTATGCTGACCCTAGAAGTGTGCTGGAAGGACTGAAAGATAATAACGGTCAAATGACTACGGGCTGGAAAGCCCTTGATGATAAGCTATATGGAGGCATAAATCGTGGGGAGATCACGATTTTCGCAGGGGGCTCTGGCGCAGGCAAATCACTTTTCATGCAAAATATGAGTCTGAATTGGGCAGAGGCTGGTCTAAACTGTGTCTACATCACCTTGGAACTTTCAGAAGCACTCTCAAGTATGCGCATGTATGCAATGCAAACGGATCGAAGTACAAAAGGTATATTTAAGAACTTAGATGAAGTCGAATTACAGGTCAAAGCAAAAGGCAAAAAGTCCGGACAGCTTCGTGTGAAATATCTCCCCTCTGGTTCGACGGTTAATGACATTAGGTCATATCTGAAAGAGTTACAAATCCAAACAGGGAAGAAGGTCGATTGCTTGTGCGTTGATTATCTCGACCTTCTTACTCCTGCGGCTGTTAAAGTATCAGCAAGTGATTTGTTTATTAAAGACAAATATGTTACAGAAGAAATGCGTAACTTTGCGATGGAAACACAAACAGTTCTTGTAACAGCATCACAGTTAAATCGTGCGGCAGTCGAAGAAGTAGAGTTTGATCATTCTCATATCGCAGGCGGTATCTCTAAAATTCAAACAGCAGATAACGTGATTGGTATCTTTACATCAAATGCAATGCGTGAACGTGGACAATATCAATTACAACTTCTAAAAACTCGTTCATCGTCAGGTGTAGGTAGTAAAGTAAGTCTTCTTTTCAATAGAGATAGTCTACGTATCACAGATGATGATAATGCAGATGAAAATGGCACTGGTACTCCTAGTGGCAATACATCAAATGTAATGGATACATTACGAAAGAAAACAACAGTTAAAACGGAAGATGAAGACGATACTCCAGTAATGGATAAAGGTCAAGCCGCATCATCGTTGAGAGCAATGCTCAAAACAAAAACGCGGTCCGCTTTTGACGAAACTTGATAAATACAACATAACGGAGATTTATTATGAGTAAGCGCAAAAGCCTGTTCGAAGAACTTAGTTCTATCCCAATGGACAAGGAACGTCTTGTTGAACAAAAGGGTGAGCATATCATTGCAGGTGCAATTAATCTGATGGAGTACATTGAAAGTACTTTTGACGAAGATGTTGCCAGTGATTTAACTAAGCGTTTAGTTAATAGTATCCGTGCCAAAGACCCTCGTAAGTTTAAGAGAGGCATGACTAGTGCAAAGAAGAAGTAAGTGGATTTTGAACAACAACTACACAAACTAAAAGTTCTAGCTGGCATCTACAAACCGTATGATGTATCACAGCACCAAGAAAACATATCGCACACCGGCACGGAAAAAGGTGAGTATCAACGTAAGAATGATATCGAACCGGGAACTCCAGAATGGTTTAAGTTATGGTTTTCTCGTCCTCAGTTGACTGGAGAGAATCCATTTGGGAAGAGAAAATTATGAAGATTAGCGAAATCATATTAAGTCAAGGTATTCAGCGTAGATTCAGAGGTCCACGTAAACCTCGTCTAAAGCAAAAAGGCTTTCATGCACGTATGAAAGGACTACTAGATAGTCAACAAGTGAATGAAGGTGGTGCAATGCCAGGCGTTGGTGTTATTCATCATTCAGAAATCAAACCTACATTACTAAAACTAGAAAAAGAGTTGGGTATTCCTCTATTGAAGAATGCTCTTGGTTCTGTTGGGAAGAAAGAATTTTCTGGTGATATCGATATCGCAGTTAAGCTAGACAAAGATCAGATTGCAGATTTTGCAGAAAGATTAGAAGCGGCGCCGAGTATTCAAGAAATTAAAAAGTCAAGTGTGTTTATGACAGTAGTTGATATTATTGGCTATGATGATAGCAAGCAAGTGCAGGGCAAAGAACGTACTGGTAAAGTACAAATCGACTTTATGCCGGGTGACGTAGACTTTATGAAGAATTACTATCACTCGCCGCACTCAAAAGAAATGAGCCAAGACGGTAGACACAGTAACTATAAAGGCATTCATCGTAATATTATGATTGCTTCAATTGCTGGTGCGCTAGAAGTTAAAGCAAGTGACGATACAACATCAGACGGCAGACCATTAGAAATGGAACGTTGGATGTTCTCTCCTTCAGACGGCATGGTGCGTGTAATTCGCAGACCAGTTGAAAAGAAGAATGGCATTGGTCACACTAAAGCAAACAAGAATGAGATTGTTAAAGGTCCATTCAAAGATCCTAAAGACTGGGCAAAGATTTTAAAGCTAGACAATGCAGATGATTTGTATAGCTTTGAGTCACTATATGCGGCAGTTAAGAAGAACTATCCAGCAGACGTAGCTAAATCTATCTTTAAGAACTTCAAAGATAACCCAAGCATTCAGAACGCAGGTGTTCCAACTGAACTAGGCGAGTCTTTCGGTAGAGCAAACTTTAACAAACAGTTAAAGAGAAAAGGCATTGATGTAGACAAGATGCACTCAGATAACGTCAAAGACGCAGAGGCAGCTAAAAAAAGAAGTAAAGATGCACAGAAAGATTTAGATGATTATAGAAAGAAACATAATCTTAAAGAAGCAGATGCACGTATTCAACACGTAGAAGATTTTGCTATATGGCATGGTGCAACGGGTGTTGCAAAGTCTATTAACACACTAAAGAACTTAGAGAAGTCACCCGAGAACGTAACAGTTAAATGGGACGGTTCTCCAGCAGTTATCTTTGGTCGTAATGAGAACGGAGAATTCGTCTTAACCGATAAAAGTGGCTTCGGTGCAAAAGGATATGACGGTAAAGTAACAAGCAAAGAAGAAATGTCATCCATGTTCTTACGTAGAGGTAAAGAAGCACCAGACGCAAATCGTAAAGCATTCGTTAAGAAGATGGCAAACATCTGGGATATTTACGAAGCGGCTACACCTGAGAACTTCAGAGGCTACGTACACGGTGACCTGTTGTACTTTACTAAGCCTGGTGTAGAAGACAATCACTTTGTATTCACTCCAAACATTGTAACATATCGTGTTAAAGCAAAGAGCGAAATCGGTAAACAAATTTCAAATAGTCAGTCGGGTGTAGTTCTACATGCTAAGATTGAACTTGACGGTTCAAAGAGTAAAGTAGATGCTTCTGAACTAAACTCAGGCAATCTACTTATTATGCCTCCAGTGACGCTTACAAAGGGTCCTAAGGTACAAGCAGACAACCTAGACAAAGTAGCAAGCATTGCAAAGCAAAGTTCTCAAAAGATTGATATGCTATTAGATGATGAATTCTTAAAATCAAACAAACTATCAAGTTTTAAGACTGCACTATATACATACGTTAATAACATGACTAAAGCACGTAAGCTAGACAATTTAGTAGGCGACTGGTCATCATGGTTAGCATCAGCAAAGATGTCAGAGCCAATGAAAGAACGTATGCAAAATCATGTAAGTAATAACACAGACGGAATGAAAGCATTGTTTACAGTAATCATGGGTATCATGTCAGTTAAGAATGATATCATTGCACAGTTAGATGCGTCTGAGGCTGACGTAGAAGCATACACAGACGGTCAACGTGGCGGTGAGGGTTATGTAATAGGACAAGGCGATAGTAAATTAGTTAATCGTAGTGGTTTCAGTGCTGCGAATATGACAAAGGAAAGATAATATGTTTAGTAGAGAATGCAAAGCACACCTAAAAGAAGCAGAAATGGGTCCATTAGAACATGCAAGATTTGCAATGCGTATTGCATTGGAGCTACAGATTGCAGTTATTGCAATTACTTTACATTCGTTTATTCCAAGATGTTGTAAAACATATGCGAGTGATAAGATTAAAGAACTTGCTGATAGATTTAAAGAGATGAACGATGAGTAAAGATAGAAAATACACTGCTAAACAGTGGAGTGAAATGGAAGGTGGTCATGAAATGAGCGCAAATGAAAGCCAGTATCAGTTAATCAATACATTAACTGAAAGCAGGTTGTTTCGCAATAAAAACATTACAAGCAAAGTAAACATCGATGATGCCGCAGAACTTGCTTTTGTACAGTTATTAATGTTGAATGTGTTCAATAAAGATTATGACTTTGCTCCATTAGCAAGTCAATATGCACAACGTACAGGCGCATTTACAAACTTTGATTACTTTAGAACAAGCGGAACAGACTTGTATATTGCTCTTAACAGAATTATGGGCAAAGAACAAGGTAAGTTAAGTGACAAAGATGAGATTGCAATGTCACGTATCTCTATAAAAAAAGCAGATGTAATACGTTATCTAAAACATATAGGAGCAAATAAATCAGATTCTAGCTTTGAAAAAGCAATGCTAATGCGTTTTGAAAGACAGTTAAACGTACAAGATGGTATGCTTAAATCACTGCGTAGACTTGCTGCAGACTGGGACAATCTAAATCAGAACCAACGTGCGCTAGTAGTGACACGTATGGCACAATATATGCGCAAGAAAGCAATGCGTAGCGAACTAACACCAGCACTTCTAAAGTTTCAGAAGCGTGGTAATTATGTAGTAGATGATAAAAAAGACACTAAAAAGAAGATTTGGGATCGTCCAATCGTAAAAGCAGCAGTTGCAGTAGGCGCAATATATGGTGCAGGTAAGATAGGTACACAATTAGGTAAGACTTCTTATCAACAAGATAGAAAATTAGGTAGAAAGTTCCAATCTAGGGACAAATAACTGAACAAAAAAGATAAATAATAGTATAGAGACACGTAGTCTCACAAACATTTAATGGAGAAATAAAATGGCAAAAGCACACGAATCATATGACGCAGGTCAATTCCTAACAGGTTCACTAACACACTTTACTGTAACACACACATCAGCAGTAGACATGAAAGTACTTGTTGAAACAGCTTCAACACGTGCAACAGTAGTAATCCTAGGCGCAGACGGCGCACGTATCGCAGTTGAAAACAACGGCGCATGGACAGCAGCATCACTAGAGGCAGCTCTAGGTGCAGGTTACACAGTAGCAGATTTCGACTACTAAGTTTAAACCCCCCAGGTTAAAACAAAAGACTCAGTATTAATTTACTGGGTCTTTTTTATTGGCTAGATGATAAATACTACTATAATAAACATTGGAGAAAATAACAATGGCAAGAATTCATGGCGCTGCAAAAGCAGGCGAGAACTTATCAGGTAATATTAACTTTTACACATTATATGTTAAAGGTTTAGATATTACTGCTACCGGCGATGTAGCAGACCAATCACAGCGAAACTTTGATGATGTATGTAACTTAATCAATCTAGTAGCACAACCAGTAATTATGAATAACCCACTGACAGTAACACTTGATGGACTTGCTCCAACACTTACAGGTCCAGGAATGATCTTTAAGTTTGCTGTTGAACACGGTAGAATTTTTGAAAGAGACGGCGACTCAGTTGCTATTCTTAAAGAGATTTTTACTGGCGTTGCAATAGATGGCGTAGGCTTAGAGCCAGTAACTGGTTCAAACATTCAATTTACAATGTCGGATATATTATAATATGGAAAATTTAGTAGAAAGCTGGAAGCAACTAATAGATGTAAGAAAACAAACACATTCATGGGATATGGATCGTGAAGTCAACAGACAAGATATAGATGATATATTTTCAGAACTTCATAGACGTGTTCCTGTAAAACAAAATAGAGTACATTATAAAATTTCAGTATTAGATTATAGTGATCCTGAGTTTAGAGATACATATTACAACTTTTGTGTAGATAGAGATAATCCAAACCCTCAGTATAATCCTCAAGTACTAGCACCATATCTTCTAGTATTCAGTTTTAGAAACCCAGGAGAATTTGATGCAGATTTCTCTGGACATGGATTTGGTGAATATGCAAAGCAATTAAGTTGCATTGAAACTGGATTAGCAGCTGATTTTATCGTACATGCGGCAGCATCAAGAGGTTTGAATTGTGGATTTTGCAGATGTTATGATACAAAATTTCGACCTGATCAAATAGCATCTAAATTAGGCATCGACTCAGTTCATGATATCATTGTATCAATGGGTATTGGATATGCATCTGAAGAAAATAAGACACTAAACCCACATACTGGTAAGATGGTTGATTCTGCCCACGATCAAAAGTGGAGAACCGAACCGAAGCCTGCTATGAATGATTACATAAAGTTTATTGAATAATCTCAGTACGTACTCACTCTTAAAGACAGTTTTGGAATCACATATACGACAGACGGTATATGGATGCCCCATTAAACGGAGATAGAACCCGGTGCAGTGATGCATCGGGTTTTTCATTTTGTGTTCGTAGATAAATAAACGTAGCTTCGGTGATAAATACAATAAACAATTAGTATACATTGGAGCCTTACGATGTCTGAAATAGAAACAAAATTAGCAGCAGTAGAAGCAGAAAGACTGGATGTGCATGTTGCAGCTAATCATGAACGATTTAAGAATATTGACCAGTCAATTGCGAGAGTAGAATCTCAGTTAGAAAAAAATCATACTAGTATCAAAGATGATATCAGTGAATTGAAAAAAGTTATGGTGTGGGCAAGTTCTACATTATTCGGTACAATGTTAATTGCATTGTTAACTTCAGTATTTAAGGTAATCTAATGTTAATCGAAGAAATTATTGGAACAGTTGAAGAACTAGATGAAGCGAAACTTGTATATGCCCGCAGTGGTAGAAAAGTTGTTCGTAAATATCGTTGTTCAAGCGGCAGACTAAAAGGCAAGACTGTAGCTAACCCAACTTCATGTTTCAAACCAGTAGATATCAAAAAACGATTTACATTAGCTAGAACAAAAGCAAAAATGGGGTCAAGAATGGCTCGTAAATCAAAATTAACTAAACGTATGAACCCAGCATCACGTAGATTAAAGTCACTAAATAGGTAGAGAGAAAATGTCATTAAGAGAAGAAATTACAAACGCAATGAGCGAAACAGCAACTACATACAATACTAGATTAAATAATATTGCTGATATGGCAGGAGCATCAGAAGATGATGTGCGTGAGCGTATGAAATCTTTGGCATTTACTGACTATGTAGAGTTAATGAGAGCATTACGTGATAGAAACGAAGATGCAATTAAAAATATCTTAGGTCTAGTACGTGAAGAGTATGCAGGACGAAACGGAACACAAGGATCTCTTTCACCGAGTGAGATGAGATCACAAGGAACTCAGAAACCACAAGCTGGAACTGCACAAAAAGCACAAGCAATGCAACGTCTAGGTAAACAAAACTTAGGTGGAGCAACTGGACAGCAAGCGGCAGATGCAGTAGATAAAGCAAGTCAAGGTAAAACATTGACACCAGTACAACGTAAAGCTATGGCAGCACAGGCAACGTCTGTTGATAAATTAGCAAGCGACCCGAGGACTGCAACACAATTTAGAAATCTTTTAAATAAGATTAACAAATAAGGAGTTTCATAATGAAACTTACAGAAGTTCTAGGTGGTCTATATGTTATGATTACCGAAGAAGAAAACGATTTAATACTAAAGTTCTTTTCAGAGAACGAATATGTTAATGAATCTCAGTTATCAGACCGTGAAGGATTGATAGCTGATAAACTAACACATAAAGGTGTGTTGGTACCTACTATCCGCGGATATAGAACTGTATAATAGAAAGAGGTTAAGATGACAGCACCAAATAAAAAAGACGTAGATGCAATGAGCAATCTTATGAAAGCACTTAACGGTGATAAGAGTGGCTTACAGCAACAAACTCAACAAGAAGCACAGGCACGTGAAGATGCAGGTATTGTTGATACAAGTCCTGGTGTAAAAACAGCAGATATTAAAGCAATGGAAAATATCCTTAAAGGCTTTCATAATGCTAGTTCAAATGTTGCAGCTAAAGTAGCAACTACTATTAATGAATCAAAGAAAACTTCAATTGGCGTTGAAATGGGCATGTACTCTGTGGAGAAAAATGCTGATGGATATTACGACATTAGAGATGGCCGTACAAGCGACACGTTATTTGAAGGTTTATATATCTACGAAACTGCGTTTGTTATCGCAAAACACCTTAACGAAGGCAAAAAAGTAAACTCAACTGAAATTACTAGAGTAATGGCTACGAATGCATTGTTTGAACAATACTACGAAGATGCATTAACTCATAAGAATAGCTATAAAACTGCAAAGAAACGCAAAGATTCAAGTAAAATGGATATTGCTGAAGCACGTTTTTCAAGAGCGAAAAGTGATGCTGCTGTAGCTAAAAAGAAAATTAAGTCGATTTACGAGTCTATTAATAGATAAACACTTCCTTAAAAATTAAATATGATCTTAAATGATAAATACATAATATAACAATTATGTATTGGGGTACATTACCATGAAAAAAACAATCTTTTATAACACAAATCCAGTTGCGATTTCTACTCGTTTAAACGAGTATATGAAGTCGAACTTTGGATATTCAGTTGAAAGCGACTTAGCTTCATTACGTGAAGCAAAAGTAGCACTAGAAGCACAGAAGCGTGAACTACGTGCAGATCATCAGGATCGTGCATACGTTGAGAACATGCTTATGTTAGAAACAATTAGATCATTGCTTAAAGCACATGTTGCAGAAGGTGAACTTCCGCCGGGTCTTAAAGCATATCAAGATAAGAAAAAAGGCAAAGCTCCTAAAAAGGATAAAGCAAAGTCAGATAAAATGCCAATGGATGCCGGCAAAGACGGTAAGATGGGTACAAAAGATGATAAGCCAGCATTCTTAAAGAATGAATCTGTATCAGAAGCAGAAGGACGTCCTTACGTTTGTGTTCATGCTAAGAAAGGCAAGCACGAATGTCATGCAACTTCATCATATGGAGCGGCTAAAAAGGCGGCTGAACATTGGAAATTAAAATCAACAGCAGGTATCGATGCATATTTGGCAGATGTAGACCACGTTGCAGAAGGCTTTAAAATCCGTGACAAATCACGTGGATATGGCGTATCAGATAAAACATATAAAACCCGTAAAGAAGCACAAGACGCTGCAGTAATGAAATCTGCATCATCAGGCGGCGATTACGAAGTTATTGAAGAAAAAGTAGCAACTGAGGGTAAATACAAATCAGATGCACAGCGTAAAGCAGTACACGCATCAAAAGCAGAAAAAGCAAATGAAGGTGAAACACCAAAGTTTGATACAATGAAAAAGTATAGCAATACTTACGAAGCACCAAAGGAATACACAATGAAAAAAGAAAAGTTAGAAGAAGGCCTTATGGCACAACTTAATGCTCTACTTGAAGCGGACGCTGCTGATGCAGAAATTACAATGGCGGCTCGTGGTATTGTAGACGAACTACAAGACATGATCGAAAAACTAGGTAAAATTCAAAATGATCAACTAGGTCCACTAGCAGATGAAATGGCTTTTTCACATGGTCCAGAACAATCAGCTGCATTCAAGCAAGCATCAGACTCAGCAATCGCAGGTCTATTAGGTCAAGCACGTTCAACTAAAGATGCAGTTAACGATGCAGTACTAGTACTAATGGGTGATAAACCAGCAGACGATATGGCTGCAACAGGTGCAGAACTTGGCGGCGACATGGGCGCAGATATGGAAGATGATATCTCAATGGATATGGATCTAACAGGTGGCGATGAATCAATGGCTGGTCCTGAAGATGAACCACTTGGACGTGCAAAGAGATAATAGATGAAAATTTCAACACTTTTAAACGAAGATGCAAATGCACATGCACAGTTAGTCAATGATATTAATGCATATCTAGTTCGTTTAAAAGCGAATAGTATTTTTACTATTGGCACTGATCTTCTTAGTAGAGAACTAAATGATATGGGGCATACAGTGACCCCAGAATCATTAGTTGACATTATGCGTAAAAGCAAGTATATTAGTAAAGTAACAGTTGATTCAATTGTACTCGTTGGAGCCCCAACTTCATCTGAGGATAGTAATGACCGTGAAGCAGTTAAGAGACTTGCAAATAAAGCAACAGATAAAAGGATAGGATAATGCCACTGATTATTAAGGGCGGAGCGAAGCCGACAATCATTTCAGAAAAAGCAATGAAAAACAAAATAGGACAGATGAAAGATGATATCATTAAGAATGATCCACTATCATCACTATCTCCTGAATTAGCAGAAAAGCGTAGAGAAATTCTTGATGCGAAAGCACACCGTGAATATCTAGCAAAAATTCAACGTAATGAAGAAGACGCTTTAAGAAAACTAAAAGAAGCAGACCTTAAAGATATGGAAGCTACTAGTGAACTAGTAGTAGAAACAGGACCAGACCCAATCGTTATCGAACATGATGATGTAGTTAAAGTAAGTCCAGTTGAAGAAGTTAAAGTAGAAACACCAGACTTTGAAGCAATGACTAAAAAAGAACTAGACGAGTGGGCAGAAGAAACACTTGGATTAGCTTTAGACCGCAGAAAAAAGAAAGCGGATATGATAGAAATTGTAAAAAAGAACTTGTAATTTATTGCGAATCATAGTATACTAAACGTATGCTAAAAGAAACATATACTTATACCCCCTTGTCACGTGTGAATGTGGACGGTTCCCGTCACTATCAGACGCCTGGGGGTAAACCATTACCAAGCGTAACGACAGTGCTATCTGCGCTTGCTGATAAAACAGCAATACATGAATGGCGCAAACGTGTCGGGAATGAAGAAGCTAATCGTATTATGAACCTTGCTACCGGTATCGGTACTCAAGTACACTTACATCTTGAAAAGTTTATCTTAGAAGAAGATCGTCCAGGTGGATCAAATCTTATTCATCAGATGGCTAAAGAACTTTCAGACATTGTAATTGATAAAGGACTCAGTAATCTAAACGAATGTTGGGGAACAGAAGTACCTCTAT
>Ga0228617_1001201_pt1 | contig 12039 bp, 4 predicted proteins | sample 18DmetaG_FD_190061 | JGI IMG/M metagenome (GOLD analysis project Ga0228617, IMG submission 190061) | Seawater microbial communities from Monterey Bay, California, United States - 18D | ecosystem: Environmental > Aquatic > Marine > Coastal | place: USA: California | collected 2016-10-20
CACACCCCCACCTGCCATCCACATCGTAAAGCCGAAGGAATTATGATCTCGCCCCGTTCCTTTTGCATATTCAGCTGTTGGCTGTCGTCCAAATTCACCACCCCAAATCACAAGTGTTTCATCAAGTAGGCCTGACCGCTTCAGATCAGCCAGAAGGCCAGCAATGGGTCGGTCCGTATTTCCAGCATGAAAAGCATGGTTTTTTTCAAGATCACCGTGGGCATCCCAGTTGTCATCATTATGGGCACCACCAGAATACACCTGCACAAAGCGAACCCCACGCTCAACCATCCGACGGGCTAAAAGACACTGTCGACCAAAGTGGGCAGTTCGATCCTGATCAAGACCGTAAAGTTTCTTTGTCTCTACAGTTTCCTGCGAAAGATCGACAGCCTCTGGCGCATGCTCCTGCATTCGCCATGCCAGCTCATAGGAAGCAATTCGGGCGGCAAGCTCAGAGTTATCTCCCCGCGAGAGAAAGTGTTGCGAATTTGATTGTCGTAATGAATCCAGCAAGGCCCGCTGAGCTGCCAAAGGCATATCGTCTGGCGGCGCCAAGTTTAAAATTGGGTCGCCCTGACTTCGAAGGAGTGTTGCCTGATAGGTCGCTGGCATGTAGCCACTCGCCCAGTTTTTTGCTCCAGATATGGGGCCGCCTTTTTTGTCCAGCATGACCATAAATCCAGGAAGATTTTCATTGACGCTTCCGAGACCATAATTCACCCACGACCCCAGGCACGGTGCACCTGACTGAATTTTTCCTGAATTCATTTGGAGCATTGCTGACCCATGAATTGGTGAGTCTGCTGTCATGGAATGAATAAATGCAATGTCATCAACGTGCTGACCAATATGAGGGAAGAGATCACTCACCCATTTCCCACATTGGCCGTACTGCTTGAACTTCCACTTTGGCCCAACGGCTCGGCTTTCACTCCGCTCACCACCGCGACCCTTTGTCTTGACCTTGATAATTTTTCCATCAAGGGGATACAGGGCAGGCTTATAGTCAAATGTGTCCACATGACTTGGCCCACCATACATGAATAGAAAGATGACACTCTTCGCTTTGGGTGCAAACATCGGCGGCTTCGCTGCCAGCGGGTTTTGATACCCCGTAACTCCATCAGCCGCATGCGTTTGACGGGCAAAAAAGTCGCCGTCCAACAGGCCGGAGAGCGCCAGGCCAGTAAAGGAGCCCCCGGCCTCCCAGAAAAACTCGCGTCGGGTTTGGCCACAGAACGTACCACGGGGCTTGGGGTCTGGTGTATTCATTATTGATTCCAACGTTCTCTCTGGTTTTTCTTCAATCAATTTCTATTTGAATCAATCGAGATAGGAAAATTCATTGAGGTTTAAAAGAAACAGACAGTAGAGCTCGAGTGATCGGCCCGGACTGATGCCCTCGGTTGTTTCCAGTTCATCAATGAGCGATAAGCCATGTGCCACTTCATCGTCTTGTGCATCCCGAACAAGAGCAACTTCAATTGCTCGCCGCACACAGGCTTCCGTATCTGATCTATCTGGGCCACCAGCTTCTTGTGCGATGCGTTCCGCAAATACTTTTGATTCGTGTTGCATGAATTCACTATTCATCATGCCAAGAGCCTGTGTTGGCTGCGTTGTGACAAACCGAACGGGACATGTTGTATCGGTATCAGCCAGATCAAAATCAGCAAGTATCGGAGTAATCAATGATCGCTTAACGTGGATATACACGCTACGACGAGCCTGTTCTTCTGGTGATGAATTTCCCCACCCCTTACCTGGTTTCGACTGCGTTGCCAGCACTTCTTTGGGAATCGCAGGGTAAATACCAGGACCGTACATCTTTGGATTGAAATCACCACTGATTACATGAACCGTATCTCGTATCTCTTCAGCCGAAAGGCGTCGCATATCAAATCGCCAAAATGATTCATTTTTTGAATCCGCTGCATATGCTTTTTCATTTGGTGTCGACGCTGCCTGGTATGCCTCCGACATCATAATTGTTTTCTGCAGGTCTTTGATGTGCCAGTCTTGTCGCAACAACTCTGTCGCCAACCAGTCGAGCAACTCAGGATGGGTGGGAGGATCACCGGCGAAGCCAAAATTACTGGGGCTTCGGACAATCCCTCGACCAAAGTGATACTGCCATATCCGGTTGGCAAGAACACGTGCGGTCAGTGGGTTCTCTGCTGACACAATCCACTTTGCAAGGGCAAGCCGCCTGCCAGTTGAACGACCATTTTCAGGTGGCTCAATAATAGGAGCTACTGCTTTCAAAACAGATGGAAATGCCGGCTCAACAAGAAGCTCCGGAGACGTCTCAGCATGGGGGTTTCCGCGATAAAAAACGAACGTGTCCGGGGCTTTAGTTCCATATTCCGTAACAACAAGAGCTGCTGGCATTTTAGCTACTTCGGCTTTTTCTTGCTCGAGCTGCTGTACCTTTTCACGCCATACTTTCATGTCTTTCTTCGTCAGTTCGTCTCGTGCCTGCTCGCCATACTCTTTGATACGTCGCTGAATAGCTTTCACCTCTCCACGGGCTTCCTGAAGCCGACGATTTGTACCAACTGCAATATCTTTCGCTTCTGCAGGTGTCATTTTCCCTTTTGGAAGTGGCTGCTCGATGAAGTCTGGATTCATCTGCCGATCGCCCATAGGCGTGATGTTCTGAAAGAATGCAAGAAGTGAATAGTAGTCTTTCTGTAATATTGGATCGATTTTATGGTCGTGACATCGCGCACAATCGACAGTCATTGCGAGAAATGTTTTAGCCGTTGTCGCAACCACATCATCAAGCTGGTCATAGCGATGCTGGAGTTTGTCGGCTGGTTCATCGTCCCAGATACCCAAACGATAATAGCCCGTTGCAATCAGACTCTCTGCAGTTGGCTCGAGTATTTCATCGCCTGCAAGTTGTTCAATGACAAAGTCCTTGAAGGGCTTATCATCATTGAATGAACGGATGACGTAATCACGATACCGCCATGAATGAGGCTTGTTCCCATCCCGTTCATAGCTATTCGTATCTGCGTATCGAACAAGATCCAGCCAATGCCGAGCCCACTGCTCACCGTAATGCGGGGATGCCAAAAGCCTATCAACGACCCGCTCCCATGCATCTGGTGATGTGTCGGCTACAAAGTCTGCAACTTCTTGTTCTGACGGTGGCAGTCCCGTTACGTTGTAGGTCGCCCGTCGTAATAACGTTCGACGATCTGCCTTGGGAGGGATGGGCAACGAATGCTTTGCCAGCCCTAATTGAATAAAAGCATCGATAGGATTTCTTTTATGAGCTTCACTTCCCGATTCAAGTACTGGCACATTGGGCCTTGTGAGTGGACGAAATGCCCAGTGCTCTTTCCACTGTGCTCCGTCACGGATCCAGTCACGAAGTGCGGAAACTTCATCATGAGTAAGCCTTGCACCTTCTGGCGGCATTTGGAGATCAGGATCTGTCGAGGCCACACGCGATAGAATCTCACTCGCATCGACATCACCCGGCACGATCGCCTGATACCCACTATCAAGTTCAGCAATTGCGGATTCTGCATGATCGAATCGTAGGCCCGCTTCCTGTGTATCAGGCCCATGGCACGCAAAACATCGCTTGGCCAACAGTGGCTGAATATCACGAGAAAAATCGGTAGCTGTCGCCTGAGGCGACCCAGAGAGGCTGAAAAAAACAGCCAGTGCCGCTCCCAGTGCTGCCGAAGGGGAAATACGTTGTGACATAGCAAATAAATTCCTCTGAAAGACTATTTCTTATTCTAAGCAAGTCTTACCGGAAACAAAAAAAACAGAGAGGAATCACTCTGTTTTGTTGCCTTTGCCGCTCTTGAACGATCTGGGGCCATATTCTGGATGATAAACCTTTGTTCTGGCGCACCGTGACAACTGTGTCGGATCATATAGAATCGCGCATTCTCGCTACGCTTTTTTACATATGCGTTTTGGCTAAGCTATTTCACATATGATCATTGGCTTCATATCAAAGAGACCGAAAATCAGATTGGTTTAGAAACGTATCCCTTCGGCACCAGTTCCCAGGCCACCACACGCTCTTTCCATTACAAGACCCGCACACCCTTTTCTTCAAAAACCATGCCGCAATTCACACTTCACAACAAAGTTGCTCTTGTCACTGGTTCTTCAACAGGACTTGGTAAAGAAACCGCTGCATGCCTTGGTCGAGCCGGTGCAAAAATTGCTCTAAACTATGCCAATAATAAAAAGCGAGCGGAGTCCACTCTTGCTGAATTCCATGAAATGGGGCTCACTGCTGAACTCTTTCAGGCAAATGTCACGAGTGCCGAAGACATTGACTCGATGGCAACAGCGATCGAACAGTCTCTTGGGCCAATCGACATTGCAGTTCTAAATGCCACCCCAGCACAACCACTCAAGCCCATAGAAGAATATGACTGGGACTTCTATCAACAGATGCTCGATTTTTTTGTGAAGAGCCCATATCTGCTCGCCCGTCGACTTCTTCCAGGAATGAAAGAACGCAAATGCGGAAGACTCATCAACATTACAAGTGAAACGTTTTTACTGGGTGTCGCACCATTTTCAGCCTACGTTGCAGCCAAAGGCGGTCAGACAGGCTGGTCACGCAGTATGGCAAACGAACTTGCTCCCCATGGCATCACGGTCAACATGGTTGCTCCTGGATGGGTTCCAACGGAGAGGCACAAGGACGACCCCCAAGAGGATAAGGATGGGTACATTCAGACTGTTCCCATGGGCCGATGGGGGAAACCTGACGACGTTGGTTGGGCTGTCACCTACTTTGCCAGTGATGAAGCTTCGTTCGTGACCGGCCAAACCATTGCGGTCAATGGTGGGAAAACTGTCTGGTAATGTGTCACGCAGATTCAGAAGCGACCGAGTGTTGATTGAATCTGATCATTCACCTGACTCAGCCCAACACGAATATCCTCAAATACTTTCTGCGGATTTGCATCGGCGAGATTGAAGTATCCGCCTACTGACTCCTTCGTATCAGCCGGATACATCGCGAAACTCGGGAGATGAAGGCCGCACTGCTTGCAGGTACGTCGCTGTTGGCACGTACACCATCTATTACATGAGCCCTGCTGTGAAGCCTGACTTCCAGACGGTGGTGGTGCTTGCGAGGCGATCATGACAACCTCATTGGCTCCCACAGTATTGGAATTGCCTTGCGATGTTACTCCTGGTTGACCATAGCGTTCATCCATCCAATCGAATGGTTCCTCTTTTGTTTCATCGTCGGCAACCACCTGATTGATCTCCCCGGGTACTAACTGAAGCATCTCTGCTTCAGGCTCAGGAAGCACCTCTTCAGATACTGATCTCGACTTGGGCCGCCAGCCATCAAAAGATTCGTCCGCCAACGCGTCGTACTCAGTTGCAACAACAAGAGTCGCGAGAACCAAATACAGAACTATGTGCCACTGTTTGAGCATTCCAACTCCCCCTGCGTACTTTCAGTTCATCATCATGTTTGGGTGCAAATCCACTCTTTACGAATAGGAGAATCGGTACAGCCGGCACGATCAGAACGGTATTCTCAGAACGGGAGGCAGTTGTCTCCTAGATTGCCTGACTTGCCACCCTTAGACCTACCTGTGGCATTCGCATGACGCTACGCATCGAAGTAAAGACAAAATTCCCAGGGATGAGGACGAGATCGTAGAGGTATGATCTCATGATTCCGCTTATGGGAAATCCAGGTACGGATAACATCTTCAGTGAATACGTCACCTCGTAGAAGAAAATCATGATCCTGTTCAAGTGCATCAATAGATTCACCAAGCGCCGCTGGAGTTCTTGAGACATTAGCCAATTCTTCCGGCGGCATATCGTAGATATCACGGTCCAGTGGTTCACCAGGATCAATATGATTTTGAATCCCATCGATAGCTGCCATAAGAACTGCAGAAAAGGCAAGATATGGATTACACGTTGGATCTGGACAACGAAATTCAATCCGTTTCGTCTTCGGATTTGTTGAATACATTGGAATTCGACACGCCGCCGATCGGTTTCGTTGAGAATACGCCAGATTGATGGGAGCCTCATAACCCGGAACAAGTCGTTTGTAGCTATTTGTCGTTGGGTTTGTCAGTGCAAGAAGCGCTCGTGCATGTTTCAGAATCCCACCGAGTGCATGCAGTGCCATGTCAGACAGTCCTGCATACCCAGAGCCACCAAACAGAGGCTTGCCTTCTTTCCATAAGGAAAGATTCACATGCATTCCTGATCCACTATCTCCGTAAATTGGCTTTGGCATGAATGTCGCTGTTCGTCCGTGTCTCCGCGCGACATTCCGAACAATATATTTATAGAGACAGAGGTGATCAGCCATCCGTACAAGGCTCTGGTATCGCATGTCAATTTCACATTGACCGGCTGAGGCAACCTCATGATGTTGTGCTTCGACATCAATACCACACTGAATCATGGTGAGCATCATTTCTGTGCGGATATCCATCATCTGATCAGTTGGTGGAACTGGGCTGTAACCCTGACGATGTCGCACCTGATACCCATGACTGCCACTGCCTCGATTCCATTCAGCTTCAGCTGAGTCGATTGAATAAAAGCCCTCATGTGCAGTCTGATCGAAGTGGGCTGCATCAAAAACAAAGAACTCTGCTTCCGGACCAATAAAGCACGTATCAGCAATACCAGTTCCCTCTAAATAAATCGCTGCTTTGCGGGCAATGAATCGAGGATCACGAGAGTAGTCTTCCCGAGTGATTGGATCTTGCACCATGCAGATGACGGCAAGCGTTGGCACGGTTGTGAATGGATCGACAAATGCTGTATCCGGAACCGGAACAAGCAACATGTCGCTTTCATTAATTGCCTGCCATCCACGAATGCTTGAGCCATCAAACCCAATTCCATCTTCAAAAACTTCTTCTTCCAACTTGGCAACTGGAATTGTGAAATGCTGCCAGGTACCAAGAAAATCAACAAATCGGAGATCGACTGCTTTGACTTCTTTCTCGCGACACATCGCGATAACTTCACGGGGCTTCATAATGCTCTCGGTAGACTGTGCCTATGAAATAGAGACGCTACGAATTTACACCGAATGAGCCTGAATTGGCAGCAGCGCGGCTTGGACCCGGTCTCCTGCCTCTTAAACCCTGAGAGAACATGCTCTTTTTGCAACACAACCTGAATTCCATCGCCCACTCAAAAACCTTGAAATAATGGTTTCAGCTTGGTTGTACCAATCTGCTATAGAGACAGGAAAGTCATACATTCAAAGGCAGACCGACGACTCCATCCCCATCAAGATCGATCTGGAACAGGACCTCTTTTGAGGACAGCGTGGAGTCTGTTGGTCCTTCTTCTGCTTGAAACAGTCCGTTTTCATCAAGGATCCATGCAAATGCACCCCATTCACTCACATCGAGTACACGAATTCTACCGAGATCATCACGAGCAGCCGCGACCAGTGTGGCTGTCCCACGAACAAGCGGTACATCTCCATTAAAATAATCATCGGCGCGACGAATGGGCAGTGGCTCATTGGTAGAGTCCTGTACAAATGCCACACCAGTTGTTGGATCAACCAGAAGACGCACTGTATCTGTTGAAGCCACAAGACTGAACGATGGTGTCGAAGGCAGCGTAGGTTCACTGACTGGTTGATCCGATAATTGATCAACGTCTATTGGATCGACAAGTTGATCAGAATTTCCAAGTCTTTGCCGAGTCACTGTTTCTCCTACTGGCACTTCAATGGATATATTATCGTTAAAAAGAACAGTTATATTTTCTTCCCCAGCGTTATGAGCAACATAGGTTGTGACTCCTTCTTTTTGAAAAACAGCAGAGAGCGGATGATCTCCTCGTATCACCGATGTTGGTGTACCAATATTTGATAACACCGTTGTCCAGAAATACGTTTGTGCCATTGTCTGGCCTTCTTCAGTTCCTATTCCTCCGAGAGCCAGTCGATTTGCTGCTGCCTCAGGGTTTACCAGTGCCTCGTACTGCAAGATAATTCCTGGCCAATCATCAATGACACCACCACCAAGTTGCTCAATTTCGGCGAGCAATGCTGTGGGGTCCCGAGCCATTTCTGCAAGGTAGAGTGAGCCTCCATGAAATGGGAGAAAATTGATTCCCTTGATCATTTCTGGTTCGGCTGAAAACCATGTGGCATGACTCCCTCCATCACCCCAGACCATTCCAAGAGATTCGTATTGAAAGCTTTCAGGAAAGACCGTGCCATACCGATTGAACCAGTACTCTGAAATAGCTTCGGCCTCAACGCTGTAGAGCATCTGACCAAGACCTGTCATTCCCGTATCACCAGTCATCTCGCCCCAGAGCATCACGGCTGTTGCAAAGTTCATGGATTCTGAACTTGATTCGTGATTATTTCCACTGGCAAAGGCTCCGTGTCCTGATGCCCATGAATGCCCCGCCATCGGGCTAAAGCTTCGTAAACGTGGCAGCATGTTCCCAGCAACATCGGTGCCGGCAACATCAGCTACGAGCAGGTCCACCATCTGCTTTTGATTCATCGCCCATTCGGCATCAAAACTCCCAACAAGTGCGGCGGCGTGAATGAAATAGCCATAATGGAAATGATGATCATTGAGATCACCAGCAGAACCAAAGCTATCTGGGTATCCTTGCAACGTGTCCCACTCTGCGTTGTAGGAAAAGTGTTTGTCGCTTGATTCACCTGTTGCCGTAAACCAGTCACTCAGTTCATTTTTTAGTGCTACGAGAATTCGCTCGCGCACATCTGTCTGGCCAGTGATCTCAGCAAGTTGAGCGAGCTGTGACAGTTTGAGCATCGCTTTTCCAGCCCAGTAGGTATCGCCATAGCGATTCAATGTTCCAGCAGGATTTATCGCTGCAGGGTCATTACGAACCATATCTCGGAGAGTATTAAGCTGATCCCCGGTGAGCACTGCTGGAAGTGTGGGGAGCACACCACGAGCTGGAACATCAATATCAAAACCAGTTGTTGACACCAGGCTCAACTCACCTCGCGGACTGACATAGCCCGATGAGCCCACAGACTGTCCAAGTGAATCTGGTGTTGCTGCCAACCGGGTCAGATGCGGATAGGCAGCGAGCAGGACCTCTGACGATTCTTCTGCCCCAAACTCATATCGCACTCGAATATCAAACGGATTTGAATGTGTGTCCCATGAAAACTGTGTTGTCTCTAGACGATTTCCTGCTGTTTCGAGAAATCGTACTCGCGTTTCTTCATCACTCTCTGGAAGCAGTCCAACAGCAAGTTCACCACGTGGAACCCCACGTACAACGATTCCCTCGGGTAGAACTTCAAGCCGCGATCCTTCTGGACTAAGAACGAGTGATGTTCGCCCAGCAACCGTGACAAATGCATAGTTACTCCCTATTTCAATGTCAGCATTGCCATCAGTCGGCACAACAACCATCTGCTCAAAATTGACATCGTCAAGCCACACGACTGGTGATCCTTGTGCAAGGGTCGCAGTCGGCTGAGTATCACCACCAAGCCATCTCCCAGTGAACGACCAGTCTCCGTATTCTTCAACTGCAAACTGGCTAGCAGGATCTTGTTGAAGAAGCTCAAGTTGCAGATCAAACCGATGAGGCGTTTTATATTCTGCTGTTGTCGCACCTGTAACAGCAACAGTCGTCTCAGTCGGTGCACCGATAAGGAGCCCTGTTGAGGTAGCCTGCACAGTCAGTGGATGGGCGTGGAGTGGAGCAGAAAAATCATCACCAAATACTGGCATAACAACAGATGACCACCAGTCTGAAGATGGGACTGCCTGATTGAAGCTTGATGTTGTCAAAGGCTGCAGTGGAGTACCATCAAAACGATGAGGAACTGCATCACCAACCGCAGGAGAAGCAAGAATACGACCATCTGCTATGGCCTGAGCAAGTGCTAGCGATACATCAGTTGTTGGAAGAGGCTGGTCACCGACGCTTGGTAGCGTTGGGTTAGGACTTGGTACTGGTTCAGGAGCCACCTCAGGTGGCACGACTGGTTGGGGTTGGTTCTCGAATGTGATTTCTGAAATTCTGAAGTTGTCAAAATAAATTGTCTCATCAGCAGTTGTTGACCACGAATCACTCCCTCCACCGAAGAAGGTACTGAAGTACATTCCATCAATCGCAAAATCTGTTGTGTCACGAAAACGAAGACCCTGCACTTCGAGGGCAAGTTGTCCATCGAAGTACGTCCGTAAGACACCGTTCCTTTCCCCAGGTGTATTGAGTTTCAATTGATGCACGACGTTGTGCCATGTTCCTGGAGTGAACATGAGGTCCTCACCAGTCGCTGGATCTGTCCAGGGCATGTCATGCCCAAAGTGCTCTGGCTGGTCTGGATAGTAGACATACTGAACAACACGACCGTTCCCACGCCACATCATGCGGGCTGAAAAACCGTCCATTCCGGTTGGTATTCCCCCTCCTGTATTTCCCTCCCCACCAAAGAGACCAGGAAGCTTGCCACCTTTTACAAAGTCAAAACCTTCCTCAAACTGAACGTCGTAACTCAATTCAACACTGGTATATGATTCGTCAAAATTGAGTTTCCATTGAGCCCCCGTTTCCCTCGTGCCATATTCCCCAGCAGGGTATTCAATAGCAAGAACGGTGCTGCCTGATTCCTGCTCTACAAGTGACACTCGTCCTTCATCGACACCCTGTGACCAAGCCGGTGTATTCCAGTCTGCGCGAAGCTGATCGCGTGTATAGATGCCTGCTCCACTGTTCTCAAAATCAACCGTGAAGATCGGCTGGCTTTGTATAGGATCTTCTTGTGGTGGTGATACAGGATCTTGAACCGAAGGATCACTCAGTTCGCCACGTACGTTAAATGTCGTTGTTTGCGACTGAGTGGTTCCATCAACGCTTGCGGCCGTCACGACCAAGCGATATGTGCCACCAGCCACTGGCGTATGCAGCAGCGACCAATGGCCGTTATTTCTGTTGATCTCAATATCGAATGATTCTGCAACGCCAAAACGTCCATCACGACGAAGATAAAGACCCGTGTCAAGATTCTGAATAGTTGCAGACATACTGGAGATTGCTGCAATGTTCTCTGCGTATCCGAACAGAGCATTTGTACGATCCACGACCATCCAGGTATCCGGACCTGGCCAATCAAGTGAAAAAGCGAGTTGTGGTATAGCATCAACTGGATTCGTAGGTGTATCGATAGGGCTCGGCGTTGAATCATCTGGAACAGGTGCTGGGGCGGGGCTTTCTGGCTGTGGTGCAATCGGTTGATCATCAGTTGGGTCTGGTAGGTCGATCGGGCCATCTGTGGTGCTCGAGTAGAGATACCGAGTTCCATCACCGAATGTATCAAGGAAGAAAGCCTTCACCTGTGGGTTCATTTCCACACGGGAATCACCCCATTCTGGTCCCCATCCATGAGCGGGCCAGTCAGAATTGATATATGTAAGTGCGGCGACGTCATAGTGTTGAACAACGTCATCCAGCCGATCGAGATAATCAATAAAGAGGTCCGGATCGCTCGCTGCAGGATTCTGTGCCGTTGCTTCAGCAATCACAATTTCATGGCCCTGCAACTGTGCAAAGTCCATACTCTGCTCCAGGTTTGGATCGAGCCTGAGCCCCTCGGCATTGAACGTTCCATTGACTTCCATGCCGACATCATTGTTGAAGACAGAGAACCCAACCCAATCAACATTTTCTTCGCCTGGATACAACCAACGAGTATCGTTGTAGCCCCGAACTGGATGAAATCCGAATTCAACATTACTGGCTCGTGATTCAATGCGATCGACGATGTGGTTGTATGCATCAACAAAAGCAGACCTATCGAGCTCAGGAAATGCATCAGGGTTTTCAAACACATTGACTCCTGCACTGGCTTGCTCATCGAGCCAGTCAACAACATATTGATCCCCGTTGTAGGCAAATAATAAGAGGCTTACTTCGTAGCCAACACGAAGAAGAAACTGTGTGTCGGGGCGATCAGCCATAATCTCAGAAAAGCTATCGATTTGAGAATCCCAGGCACCGTTCCGTATATCATTCAGAGACTCC
>Ga0228617_1001203_pt1 | contig 12037 bp, 10 predicted proteins | sample 18DmetaG_FD_190061 | JGI IMG/M metagenome (GOLD analysis project Ga0228617, IMG submission 190061) | Seawater microbial communities from Monterey Bay, California, United States - 18D | ecosystem: Environmental > Aquatic > Marine > Coastal | place: USA: California | collected 2016-10-20
GCAGATAAACGCGTTAGACAGGCGATTGCTATGGCTGTTGATAATGCACTGTGCTTAGAATTGGGCTATGCGGGGAAAGGTTCCCCTGCGGACAATTCCCACGCTGGGCCTATGCATCCGGAGTATGATCCAAGCGTCGTAAGGTTGCCATATGATCCAGAGAAAGCCATGGCTTTGATGAAAGAAGCTGGCATGGAAGAGTATGAGCATGAAATCACATCGATAGATGATGATTGGCGAAAAAACACAACCGACTCGGTTGCAGCGCAGCTTAGGGATGCCGGTTTTAAGGTGAAAAGAACAATTTTGCCAGGCTCTACTTTCTGGAATGATTGGACAAAATATGCCTTCAGTTCAACAAACTGGAACCATCGCCCCTTTGCAACACAAGTGTGGGGCTTAGCCTATAGATCTGGAGAGGCCTGGAATGAATTTGCTTGGAATAACCCAGAGTTTGACGCACTTTTAGCCGAGGCGAATGCAATTTCCGATGCGGATGAACGGCGCAAAATTGCAGGAAAATGCCAAGCTCTGATCGCTGACGAGGGTGTGACAATTCAGCCATATTGGCGCGCTTTGTACAGAAGCCATCGACCTGACCTTCAATGTGAGCAGCACATCGCTTACCACCCACATCACTATAAGTGGGGCTTTAAAGCGTAAAACTTAAATTTAACAGGCCGCACTTAGAAGAAGTGCGGCCTTTTTACGTGTACGGTAAAGATTAAAACTTTAATCAGATAGAACAGGATTAGGAATGGCACTATTTGTTTTGCGGCGTCTAGCAGTCATGCTATTCACGGCTTTATGTTTAACTTTTGTCGTATTTTTCTTAACAAACCTATATCCTAACTTAGAAAAGCTTGCCAAAACCCAAGGCAACTTTCGGATGAACGATGAGGCCGTTCAATCTTATTTGCTCAATCGTGGGTACTTGCTACCTGTGCCTGTAAAATATGGCCAGTGGCTAGGTGTCTTGCCGGGATATGTGATCGAAGGCACGGATGGAGAAGTGCGCGGTAGATGCATCAGCTCTGAAATTTCCGTAAGTGATGCTCCTAAATATTGTGGGATTTTACAAGGCGATTGGGGATATTCAACGCGCTTTAAAGATGACGTTTCGGGGATCATTGGCACTCGGCTTGCTTTGACCGGTACGTTAATGTTTTGGGTTATGGCGCTTATGGTGCCAAGTGCGCTTATTCTGGGTATTCTGGCCGGCATGCGCGAAGGCAGCCGAACCGATCGATCGCTGTCAACGGTTGCGATTTTGACCACAGCGACCCCTGAATATGTCTCAGGCGTGATCCTAATATCTATTTTTGCATCCAGCGCCGTAGGGCTGAAATGGTTCAAAGGAACCGCAACCTCGGCGATGGAAAACCCTAATCTTGAGAATTTTTTATTGCCGGTTTTAACGATTGCGATCTACGGAATGGGCTACATTGCGCGGATGACAAGGGCCTCAATGACCGAAGTGATGACCGCCCAATATATCCGAACCGCACGTTTAAAAGGCGTTTCATTCCCGAATGTTGTTTTGAAACACGCGCTGAGAAACGCTTTAATTGCGCCGTTCACGGTGATTATGCTTCAATTTCCTTGGCTGCTAAACGGCGTTGTAATTGTTGAAACACTTTTTAATTACAAAGGCTTTGGTTGGGTTTTGGTGCAGGCTGCCGGGAATAATGATATTGAGCTTCTTTTAGGGGTATCGGTGGTCTCTGTCGTGGTGGTTCTTGTCACGCAGCTCATATCTGACATCGGTTACGTTTATTTGAATCCACGCATAAGCGTTACGTGAAAAGGACCCTGCAATGACTTCTTTATCGTGGACGGAAATATTTTTGGGCATGATCATCCAGCTTGGGCCGGTCTGGATTTCTCTTATGGTGCTTTTTGTTATCTCTATGCGATATAAAAGATCGCTGGGCCTATATGGAAAGCTTTTTGACTCGGTTATTGGAATGATCGGGTTTGCGATTGTAATGTTCTGGGTGTTTACAGGATTTTTCTCAGGTGCAATGGATCTGATAATTACGCAAGATCCATTGGCGCAATTTTCAGGTATGAAGAATAAAGTTCCCGGCACTGCCCTAAGGGGCGCCGAAGATGACAGTTACAAGCATTTTTTATTGGGAGGCGACCATTTAGCCCGAGACGTTTTCAGCCGCGTGATCGCCGGTTCTACGATCGTTATTGTGATTGCACCTTTGGCCACGTTATTTGCCTTTATGGTTGGAATCACATTGGGTATTCCTGCCGGCTATTATGCGGGGCGGCTCGACACATCGATCTCTTTTGTCGCAAATTTGATTTTGGCGTTTCCAGTCATATTGCTGTTTTATCTCTTGGTCACTCCGGAAATCAGACTGACCGGTTTGCCGCAATATATGGCGATTGTTTTGTTTGTGTTCCCATTAATTTTTTACTCTGTATTGATCTATTCGCGTTATCATACAGTTCCCGCGAAGCGGAATGCTTTGCTGGGCGTGGGACTGGCCATATTAGGGCTATTATATGTTTCGTTGATCAATGAAACGGGCAGTAAAATTGAGTTCTTTAACGCGATAGATCTGTTTGACGTGGATGCGGGATTGCTGACCGTTTTTGTGTCGGTGGTTTTTGTAAACTCACCAACTGTTTTTCGGATTATCCGAGGCTTAACCATGGATATCAAAACCCGAGATTACGTTGCTGCGGCGCAGACGCGGGGTGAAGGTGCGTGGTATATCATGCTTTGGGAAATACTTCCAAATGCGCGCGGGCCGCTGATCGTAGATTTTTGCCTTCGCATTGGATACACCACTATTTTACTTGGAACGCTTGGCTTTTTCGGTCTTGGTTTGTCGCCTGAGGATCCCAACTGGGGGGCAACAATCAATGATGGTCGAAAATTGCTTTCCATTTATCCCCATGCGGCTTTGGTTCCGTCCTTTGCCTTGCTGAGCCTTGTGTTAGGCTTGAATTTGCTGGCCGATGGTCTGCGCGAGGAAAGCCTGAAGGATTAGAAAGTTAGAACTCGTCAAAAATTGCGCACTTAAACGCGTCAACTGAATAGGCAAAGAAAAATGGATAAAACAGATTTTGACGGTCCGATTTTGGAAATCGATAGGCTTTCCATATCCTTTTTTACCCGATTAAACGAAATTCCAGCCGTGATGGATTTTTCCGTTGCTGTTCAACCTGGTGAAGCCGTGGGTTTGGTTGGAGAATCTGGGTGTGGGAAATCTACGGTTGCATTGGGCGTGATGCAGGATCTTGGTGTGAATGGCAAAATCGTTGGCGGTACGATCAAATTTAAGGGCCGCGATCTTGCTCAGATGAGCGCCGAGGAGTTGCGGAATATTCGCGGCAATGAACTTGCGATGATCTATCAAGAACCAATGGCCTCATTGAACCCGGCGCTGAAAATTTCCAAGCAGCTAACAGAAGTGCCGATGATCCACGAAGGGGTGTCCGAGCGAGAAGCTTATAAACGGGCGCTCGAGGTTGTCAAAGATGTTAAGCTGCCCGACCCTGAGCGCATCCTTAAATCATATCCTCACCAATTGTCTGGCGGCCAGCAGCAGCGGATCGTTATCGCTATGGCGCTGATGTCAAAACCGGCTTTGCTTATTTTGGATGAACCCACCACCGCGCTTGATGTCACGGTTGAGGCGGCGGTTGTCAAGCTGGTGAAAGATTTGGGCAAAAAATATGGCACATCCATGCTGTTCATCTCGCATAACCTTGGGCTTGTTTTGGAAACCTGTGACCGCATCTGCGTAATGTATTCTGGTGAAGCGGTGGAAACCGGCAGAATTAAAGATGTTTTTGAAAAAATGCAGCACCCTTATACGCAGGCCCTTTTTCGATCTATTCCGCTGCCAGGGGCAAATAAAACAACCCGTCCATTGGTGGCTATTCCTGGAAATTTTCCACTGCCGCATGAACGGCCGCCAGGGTGCAATTTTGGGCCACGCTGCGACTATTTCCAAGAGGGGGTCTGTGATAGTTCGGCTATTGATATGGTCCCAATCGAAGGTCATGCGCTTCATTTAAGCCGCTGCAAAAGAGTTCAAAATATCGACTGGTCGCAACCTGCCAGTGCTTCAAGCGCAAATTCTAAGTCAGAGCTTGGGGATGTGATCCTCAAAATTGATAAGCTTAAGAAATATTATGAAGTTGCTGCCAATGCGCTTTTTGGCAGCGCAGGGGAAAAGCGCGTTGTCAAAGCGAATGAGTCAATTTCGTTTGAGGCGCGTGAAGGCGAAACTCTTGCGATTGTGGGAGAGTCTGGTTGCGGCAAGTCTACCTTTGCCAAAGTTCTCATGGGTCTGGAAACGGCGACAGATGGCCAAATTTTATTAGACGGAAACGATATTCAGCAAATTGCAATTGAAGATCGTAGCACTCAAACAGTTGCAGATATTCAAATGGTTTTCCAAAACCCGTTTGACACGTTGAACCCTTCTATGTCGGTTGGCCGTCAAATTATGCGCGCGCTTGAGGTTTTCAAATACGGCTCATCCGATACAGAGCGTTCGAACCGTATGCTTGAACTTTTAGATCTGGTGAAACTGCCCCGGGCTTTTTCGCAGCGGATGCCGCGCCAGCTTTCGGGTGGTCAAAAGCAGCGCGTAGGGATCGCAAGGGCGTTTGCGGGCGGCGCGCGGATTGTGGTTGCCGATGAACCGGTTTCGGCTTTGGATGTTTCAGTTCAAGCGGCGGTTACGGATCTTTTGATGGAGATCCAGCGCAACGAGAAAACGACGCTGCTCTTTATCAGCCACGATTTGTCAATCGTTCGCTATCTCAGTGATCGGGTCATGGTGATGTATTTGGGGCATGTGGTTGAGCTTGGGACCACAGAGCAAGTATTTTCGCCCCCCTATCATCCCTATACGCAAGCCCTGCTTTCGGCGGTTCCAATTGCCGATACGAGCGTTGAAAAGCAGAGCATCGTGCTTGAGGGCGATATTCCCTCTGCCATGGATCCACCCAGCGGATGCCCATTTCAGACCAGATGCCATTGGAAGGTGCATGTGGCAGATAATTTATGCGAAACAGAAATTCCAAAAAATCAAATTTTGGACAATGACCATCACATAAAATGCCACCTCAGCGATGCGATGCTGCAAAGAATGGAACCTGTGATCAAACTTGCGGCAGAATAGCCGGTTTCACGGTGTCTGCCAGTTTGTACCGCGGCGTTTCTTTTGCGATGGTCTGTTTGAAGCGCAGGGCGGCTTTGTCGAAATGGCATCTGGCGGTTGTGGTCTTGCTGAAGGTTAAAATAACCGTCCCGGCGATGATATAAAATATTGACCGTCAAAAAGCGATTAATGGGCTTAAGACGTTTTCAAGCATGACGGCTTAAATACAGTTTTGCATCGCATATATATAGGCGCTGTTTTTTTAACTGCGGGTCAACTTTAAGGCGATGACGTGCATCTGGAGCCGGCGAAAGGTCTTGCTCTGGCAGTAAATAAGAAATCTTTAAAGTCAAAACGCATTGCATGCTTGACGGGGCTTAAATTTATCACTCACTTTGAGATAATTATTTCGGGGTGTTCTGAATGGCATTTTACTTTGGATATGGATCGAACATGTCGACGCGATATCTCTCTGGCGTGCGCAATATCACCCCGCTGCGGAGCCAATCCAGCTATCTTGACGATTATGCCTTGGTGATGGGGCTGGTTGGGCCAAACTTTATTGAACCGAGTTTTGCCAATATAAAGCCCTGTAAAGGTGGTCGGGTCGAAGGGGTTGTTCACGAAATTACCGAGAGCGATATGGCGCGGGTGATCGCCTCAGAGGGCGAGAATTATGAGGTGATCGAAGCCCCGATCCGTTTCGCCGGTGAGACGGTTTTGGCCCAAACCTTGCGCTGTAAAAACGAGGTGAATGATGATCTGCCGACCTCGCGCCGTTATATGCGGATCCTGCTAAAAGCCGCGCGACAGAATAATTTAAGCGCCGGCTATATCGAAGCTCTGCAGCGTAAAAAAACCGTCTATTATCCAATTTTATCAGAAATCTTTGCCATTCGCGTCTATTTATGGGTAAAACGCCGGGCCAAAAAGCAGCGCGTGTAAAGGGTTTTAAAATGTCTGAAAGTGAAATTCTTCGAAAAATTGCCGTGATTTTCGTAACCGATGTGGTCGGGTTTAGCACGCTCATGGCGCAGAATGAGGAACTTACCCTGCGCAGTTTTCGCAGCTGTAAAGAGATTCTGGACAATTTGTTTGAAGAGCATAGCGGGCGTATTTTCAACACGGCCGGAGATTCTGTTCTGGCCGAATTTCCAAGCGCGGTTTCGGCGGTTATTTGTGCCGTAGAATTCCAAAAGCTCATTAAAGCGCGCAATGCCTCGGTTCCTAACGCGGCGCAGATGCAATTTCGCATCGGCCTAAATATGGGGGATGTCATTATTGAAGGCACCAATCTCTATGGGGATGGGGTGAATGTGGCGGCCCGCTTAGAGGCGTTATCGCAAGCCGGTGGCGTGTGCCTGTCAAAAAGTATTCATGACTTTGTTAGCCAGAAAGTGGATTTGGGCTTTCAAGATATTGGGGCGCAGCAGGTTAAGAATACCAACGTGCACGCGTTTGACGTTTCCATTGGCGGGTTGGCGCCGCGCCAGATCGCGCCAACGCCGCCTGCAATCGAACCCGTTGAGGCTGGCGCACCGCCCTCGATTGCCGTTTTGCCGTTTAAAAATATGAGCACGGATGCAGAACAGGAATATTTTGCCGATGGGGTGACGGAAGATATCATCAGCCATTTGGCTCTGTGGAAAACCTTTCCGGTGGTTTCGCGCAATTCAAGCTTTTCGGTGAAAGGTCTTTCGCTCACTGCGAGCGAAATTTCCGATAAGTTAAACGCCCGGTACTTGGTTGAGGGCAGTATACGAAAAGCTGGAAATAAGGTGCGGATCAGCGCCAGTTTAACCGATGCCTTAAAAGATCGCACGATATGGTCTGAACGTTGGGATCGCCCTTTGGATGATATTTTTGAAGTTCAAGATGAAATTTCGATCGCGGTTGCCCGGGCGATTGATCCTGAAATTCGCCGCCAATCTCGCGAAAATACTGAGCTATCAAAGCCGGAAAGCCTCACCGCGTGGGATTTGTATTTACAGGCCCTGCAAAAATATCACCGGCGTGATGCACCAGAGGGTATTTTGTCTTTATGCGATCAAGCGATTCAAGCATCGGTAAATTTTCTGGATCCCTATCTTTTAAAATGCAAAGTCTTGCTTCGCGAAAGGTTCAAGCCGCATAACAGAGAAAGGCGCGCAGAACTGTCTGCTCAGATTTTTGAAATTGCTTCTTATGTTGTGGGAAAAGAAGCGTCGAATGCTGGGGCACTTGCGATGATGGCCAGCTATTATTTTCAGCTCAATGATTTGGATAATGCCCGGCATTACGCCCATGAAGCATTTGGCATAAACCCAAATAATTCTGCGGCAACGCGGGCCTTAAGCCTGACCGAAGCTTATGCTGGCAATATTGAATTGGCCTATGATTATTTTTTGAAAACCCAAGCGCTTGACCCCTCTGAGTGGCGTGAATGGCCGCAATTTGAGGTCAGCCTTCTGATGGTTTTGGGGCGCATGAATGAGGCTTTGGATAAAATAACCCGCGCGGTTGAAAACGATCCGGAGAATAATTTGCTTTTGGGGTTTAAAGTGGCTGCGCTGGGTAATTTAGACCGATTGGCTGATGCGCAGCAGGGTTTGGAAGCATTTTTGCAGTTGCGCCCGGATGTAACCTCATTGGCAGATTACGCCCCATTGCTTCCTGATTTTGTGGTGGAGGCCGTGTTGCAGGGCATGCAGAAAGCAGGGCTTAAACAATAAACAGGTGGCAGGTTCCCGCCGGTGAGGGTGGGCCAGCGGGCGTTTGGCACGGTTCTCGCAAGGTCATGGTGTAAGGTGAAGTGATCAAGGCCAGGTCGGGCGCTTGGCACGGCGCGCGCGGTGTCGCAGGATGGAAATGAACGAAAAGCTGATTCAAGAAACCGTACAATTGATCAGGCTGTCAGGTCATGTGATCGAAGGTCAGCTGATGTTTGAACCTTGGTCGGACCGCGCGATGCACTTCATTGATGGCTTGGCGCCGCAAGGATATTCTTTGCACATCAAACTGCCCGAACCTTTAGAACAAGAGCTGATCGATTGGGCGCATAAAGATCGCCATATTTGGGCTTTGGCGCGTGGATATGTGCTGCGGATGGCAGCTGATAGGGTGTCAGTTGGAGCAGCAGCGCATGAATTTTCGCTTTTGTTGATGGGCGGATTTGAAAAGAAATGGCCGCGGGGGAAGAAAGAGAGTTTCTATCGGGATGATTTATTATGCATTTTGATTCAGTATTTAATCACCGCCCATAATATGAAAACGCGGGCCGTTTTTGGCAAAGAGCAAAGCGCTCCCGTGATCGTTTTTGAAGCATTTCAACGGTTGGGGTTTAAAGATCGGCTTAGCGCCAAAGACTACGCAAAAAGGTGGGACATCAATCGCAAGCGATCCAGCTATGCGACGGATTATTTCAAACGTAAGGCGCGTAATTTGGCCGAGTTGCTGCAGGCGAGCGGCTGGGCCTTTCAAGAGACATTGCCCGCCCCCGCCGTGCAGCCTGACCGGCCCGCCCCTGCTGATGAGGCGCGGGGCTCAGGTTGAGTTACCCTTCATTATTCGTGAAACAGGCCACCATCGCATCGGCCATATTCTGCAAAACAGCCTCATAGAGCCTGTGGTCCAAGGGCAGGCCTGCGCCAAGCGGATCCAACTGTTTCAAGCGCACTGAAGTCCCGTTGATTAAATTGTCTAGAAGCTTCGCGTTATATCCCGGCTCGGCAAACACACAGCTGATGTTTCGATCTTGCATGAGATCCCGAATTGCCAAGATGCGCGCGGCACTCGGCGGCGCGGCGTGCCCATCTGAAATTGCACCTTGCGCGGCAAGCCCAAAGCGCGCTTCAAAATATTGGAAGGCATCATGCACGATTAAGAAGCGTTCCGCGTGATGCGGCGCCAGCTGCTGCGCGATATTTTTGTTTAACAGCTCCAAGCTTGCTTTGGTCTTTGCGGCATTTGCATAATAGGCGCCCGCATTCTCGGGGTCTGTCTGCGATAATATATCCGCAATTTTATAGATCCAATGTATTGCGTTTTCTGGATCCAACCAGAAATGTGGGTCTAACCCAGAGTGGTCGTGGCCTGCATGATCCTGATGATCATTCCCGTCATGCGCTGCGGTGTTTTCGTGCTTTTCTGCATGATTATTCTCTGCATGCCCGTTGACTTTACCGGGGCTGTCATGTTCGTCATGTTCGTCATGTTCGTCATGTTCGTCATGTTCGTCATGTTCGTCATGTTCGTCATGTTCGTCATGTTCGTCATGTTCGTCATGTTCGTCATGTTCGTCATGTTCGTCATGTTCGTCATGTTCGCCTTGGTTTTCAAACAGGGCCCCTTTGCGAAATGATAATTGAACCACGCCCGCTTGTTCGCCTAAGGCCACCGCGATAGGCGCCTGTGCAAGAGAGGCTTGCGCCTTTTCCAACCAAGGGGTTAACCCTTCACCAATCCAAAAAATAATATCAGCCTGTCCAAGGTCGCGCCTTTGCGAAGGGCGTAGCGCGAAATTATGCGGAGAATCATTGCCACGCAGCAGAAGCTTTGGCGTGCCTACGCCCTGCATCACGCTGCTGACAAGGCTGAAAACTGGTGGGATATCCACGACGATATTTGGCACATCTGCCCGCACTCCGCTAGCGCTGACAAGCAGAGCGGTGGCTAAAATTGGTAATCGGCGCATAGGAGTCTTTCTTTGTAATATTATAACATCGTTCACTCTTTATTTGTTACAGAATAACATATCAAGAGGAATTGGCATTGGAATGCGCAAATTACTTTAGTACACAGGCAGGATGAATTTAGGATTCCACAAACACGATCATGCCGCCTGTATCAGCGAGGGGGTGGCCCGCGCGGATGCGCTTTGCGTCGAAGAGGGCGTTCAATTCACCCCAGTGCGAAAGCGGGTGTTAGAGTTGCTCTTGCAGGCGCATCGGGCGATGGGGGCGTATCAAATACTGGATCAGTTGCGCGAAGATGGCTTTAAGCATCAGCCGCCGGTGGCCTATCGGGCGCTTGATTTTTTGGTGGCGCGCGGCTTTGCGCATAAAATTGAAAAGCTGAACGCCTTTATTGCTTGCGCGCATCTTGGGTTGCACCACTCGCCAGCGTTTTTGATTTGTCGGCGCTGCGCGTCGGTTGCCGAAACGCGCGTGGATGAAACCCGCGGCCCGTTAAGCGATGTGGCGAACTCGGCAGGGTTTGTAATCGAAAAAGCGGTGATCGAAGCCGAAGGAATTTGTCCAAATTGTCTGACTGATCAACCGGAATGAGCTTGATTACGGCAAAAAACCTGAGCGTTGCGTTGAATGGCCGAACGGTTCTGCAAAACGTTGATCTCAGCATTTCATCGGCCGAAATCCTCACTGTTATTGGCCCCAACGGGTCAGGAAAAACCACCTTGCTGCGCAGCCTTATTGGCTCAATAACTCCGCTGAAAGGCGCTTTAACCCGGCAAGCTGGCTTGCGCATTGGCTATGTGCCGCAAAAGCTTCATATCGATGCGACCTTACCGCTGACTGTCAGCCGGTTTATGGCACTGCCACGCCGGGTGCCGGCCAAAGATCTTGAGGCGGCGGCGGCGCAGGCGGGGCTGGGGCATGTTTCACAGGCGCAGTTATCACAGCTGTCTGGTGGACAATTTCAGCGCGTTTTATTGGCGCGCGCGCTGTTATGCCGCCCGCAGCTGTTAATTTTGGATGAGCCGACGCAAGGTTTGGATCATTCTGGAGCAGCTGCTTTTTATCGGCAAATAGAAACGGTGCGGCAAAATACTGGCTGCGCAGTGCTGTTGGTGAGCCATGATTTGCACGTTGTGATGGCGGCCTCTGATCGGGTGATTTGTTTGAACGGGCATGTCTGCTGCCAAGGAAGCCCAGAGCAGGTTGCCTCGAGCCCTGAATATCAAACGCTTTTTGGGGCCTCAACAGATGGTGCGATGGCGCTTTACCGCCATGAGCACGACCATGACCATGACCATGACGATCACCACCATAATGATCACCCGCGCGGGCCGGTTGCGACAGTTAAGGGGCCAAAGGTTGCGCCCGATGCCAATGCCAAAGAGCTGGCCTGATGGAGATGTTTGACGCCTTTTTGGTAAGGGCGATCTTGGCGGGTGTGGCATTGTCTTTGGCGGCTGCGCCGCTTGGCTGTTTTGTGGTTTGGCGGCGGATGGCGTATTTCGGCGATGCCACAGCGCATGCCTCAATCTTGGGTGTGGCCCTGTCTTTGGCGTTTGCACTGCCGGTGTTTATTGGCGTTTTGCTGATTGCGCTTGCAATGGCGCTGGCGATTTCTGCGCTGCAGGCCCGCGGTCAAACATTAGATACGTTGCTTGGGGTGATGGCGCATTCAACGTTGGCTTTGGGCTTGGTGACGGTGTCGTTTTTCTCGGATGTGCGGATCGATCTGATGGCCTATCTTTTCGGGGATATTCTATCGGTTGCTTGGTCCGATTTTCTGTGGATCGGCCTTGGTCTTTTCCTCGTGGTCGGGTTGCTTGGGTGGCGCTGGTCGGCCTTGCTGACCTGCACTTTGAACCGCGATTTGGCGCAGGCTGAAGGGATTAACCCCAAGCGTGAGCAATTGGTATTGACCCTGGCCTTGGCCCTTATTGTGGCGTTGGGCATTCAAATTGTCGGAGCCATCCTCATCGCGGCTTTGTTGATTATTCCAGCAGCTGCGGCGCGTAATTTTGCAAATACACCCGAAGCGATGGCCTTGATCGCGGCGGCGTTTGGTGCTTGTGCAACGCTTGGCGGTCTTGCGGCCTCATTGCATTGGGATACACCAACCGGCCCCAGCATTATTTGCTGTGCGGCGGCGTTGTTCTTTACATCAACATTGCTAGGCGCCTTGCGCGGGCGTGGTTTGTCTTAAGTAACGCCGCGCATCGCGCTGTTATT
>Ga0228617_1001205_pt1 | contig 12028 bp, 10 predicted proteins | sample 18DmetaG_FD_190061 | JGI IMG/M metagenome (GOLD analysis project Ga0228617, IMG submission 190061) | Seawater microbial communities from Monterey Bay, California, United States - 18D | ecosystem: Environmental > Aquatic > Marine > Coastal | place: USA: California | collected 2016-10-20
TAACTCCCCTTTTTTTCTTTTTGAAGAGAATAAATTTTTTCAATAATTGAATCTCCTTTTACATTATCAGTGAATATGATTTCGTTTTCATAATAAATAGATATATGAATTGATGTTTCAATAAAGTTTAATTTAGAAATAAAAATTTTATTTTTTTCTGCTCTAATTACGGGTTTGAATATTGTTTTTTCTCCTTTTTTATGGAAAATTACTTCTCCTGAAATTATTGTAAATGGTTTTATTTCAATTTGGAAATCTTTATTTATTTCTAAGGTATAGTATCCATTTTCTAAGCCTGAAAAATCAAATTCGTAAGGAGTCGCTCTTTCAAGATTTATTATTTCTTTATGAATAATTTTTCCTGAAGTATTCTTAATAAATAACAACTGTCTGTTTTTTACATTATCTACTTCTATTTTGGTACTAAATTTGGCTTCTTTTTTTAAATTTACTTCATTTGAATAAGCAGTTAATGAACCAAATATTAATGCTATTAATGAAATTTTAATTATAGTTTTTCTCATAGTTTTAAATTTAACACTGCAAAGATGTGTTGATTTAGCCATTTGAAAAACAACAATATTGGTATATTTATATTCATAATTATCTTATTATATGATTTTTACACTGCATTTAGTTAATATAGAGTAGTTTTTAGATAATTTTGTTCATATAACTATGTGTCTCAAATCTTAATTTTGTAGATAATGAATAAAAAGAAACCATTTTTAGAAAAAGTAGATCCAGGCTTTGGAAGTTCGTTGCTGGTTAAAAAGCATACGGAGTTTTTAAAAAAACATAAAGCTTCTTGGCATTTTCATCCAGAATTAGAACTGGTTTATGTTAATAAAGGGCAAGGGAAGAGGCATATAGGAAATCATTTATCGTATTTTAATAACAGTCAATTGTTATTAATTGGGCCAAATCTTCCTCACAATGGTTTTACAGATCGTCTAACCACCAACGGCTTTGAAACTCTAATTCAATTTAAGGAAGATTTCTTAGGTGAAGACTTTTTTCAAATTCCAGAAATGAAAAAAATTAAGGAATTATTCGAACGCTCTAAAAAAGGGATTCTCTTTGGTTCAGAAACTAAAATTAAAGTTGGCTATAAAATTGAGAAACTAGTAGAAAAAAAAGGCTTTAAAAAACTACTTGTTTTTTTAGAAATTTTAAATATACTTTCCAAAACATCAGATTATACGATTCTAAATGTAGATGGTTATGCTGTAGAAACAGAATTACAAGACAGTTCTAAACTAGACATAATTTATAAACACATTAATACTAATTTTAAAGAGCATATTAGTTTACATGAGATTGCTAGCATAGCAACAATGACTATTCCTGCTTTTTGTAGATATTTTAAAAAAGTAACAGGAAAAACATTTACCAAGTTAGTTAATGAATATAGGGTAGTTCATGCTACAAAATTATTGTCTGAAAGCAATATGAGCATCACAGATATTTGTTATGAATGTGGATTCAATAACTTTTCACACTTTAATAAATTATTCAAAGAGATAACAGGTAAAAACGCTTCTTCATACAGAAAAGAGATGAAAGGTCTAATTCAATAATAAAAAATAGAAATGAACGATAAAATTGAAAAAGCAATTGACTATTATTCTGTAAAAAGTAAAGAAATTATAGAACATATAAATTCTAGTAACAAGTTAACAGCAGAGGAGATTATACAAGGTGCAGAAGAGCTGGCTATTCTAGAATATAAGCTTACAGCCTTAGAAGTAGCAAAAGTCAGTTAAAAGTAATTCTGCTTTTTATTTAACTCCACTCCACTCATCAAAAAATTGAAGAAGAAACCCTTTCATATACCCATGCCTTTCTTTGGCTAAAAGCTCCCCTGTTTTTGTATTCATCTGATCTTTTAGTAGTAATAATTTTTCATAAAAATGATTGATAGTTGGCGCATTAGATTTTTTGTATTGCTTTTTTGTCATTTCTAAATTAGGCTCAATTTCTGGATCATATAATGCCCTGTTTTTAAATCCACCATAATTAAAACATCTAGCAATACCAATGGCTCCTATTGCATCTAAACGATCTGCATCTTGAATCACATTCAGTTCTAGAGAGCTAAAACTTTTGCTATGGTCAAAAGAAGATTTATAAGAAATAAACAATATAATATTTTCTATGTGAGCAATAACTTCTTCTTCTACTTGTTGACTTAGTAAAAACTCTCGTGCTTTTTTTGGCCCAATAGACTCATCTCCATCATAAAATTTTGCATCAGCAATGTCATGCAATAAGGCTCCTAATTGAACAATAAAAAGATCAACTTTTTCGTCTTTTGCTATGAGCAATGCATTTTTATAAACGCGCTCAATATGAAACCAATCATGCCCTCCTTCTGCCCCTTCAAGGGTTTCTTTAACAAAGTCTATTGTATTTAGAATAATTTGCTTTTTGTTCATTGTATAAAAATAAAAAACCCACCTCTATTAGAGGTAGGTTTCATATTATTTCTTATTGGCTAATTTAAAAATAGTGCCTTATTAACAAAATTCGTTGTAAGCAGTCACTAAGTTTTCAGCAATCATTTGAGCTGATCTACCTTCAATATGATGACGCTCTAGCATATGAACTAATTCACCATCTTTAAATAAAGCCACCGCAGGTGATGATGGAGGAAAAGGAACCATATGTTCTCTTGCTTTTTGTGTAGATTCTTTATCAACTCCTGCAAAAACAGTGGTAAGGTTATCTGGTTTTTTATCAAATTGTAATGAGGCAATTGCTCCTGGTCTAGCTGTTCCTGCAGCACAACCACAAACAGAATTAACCATCACTAGAGTTGTTCCTTTTTTTGCAATTGCAGTATCTACATCTTCTGATGAATATAAAGCTAAAAAACCATTCTTTGTGAGCTCTTCTCGCATTGGTTTTACTAATTCTTCTGGGTACATATTTTTTTAAAATTTAGATTACAAATATAAGGAATATAACATAATCAAAATAGTATATTTGATGATCAAAAAATGACAAAAGATGAGTAATTTTTCTAAATGGCTTGGAGCTGGTATTGGATTTACATTTGGAGGACCTATCGGAGCTATTTTAGGTTTCGTAGCGGCAACGGTAGTAGATAAATTCACCAATGAAGATTTTGTAAAAGAACAGCAAAATTATCAGAAAGACTTTCAACAAAAAAGAGCACAAACTTTAAGTGGTGATTTTGAAATTAGTTTATTAATACTTGCTTCTGTAGTTATCAAAGCTGATGGAAAAGTAGATGAAAGAGAATTAAATTTTGTTAGAAGTCAGTTTGTTGGCATGTATGGTAAAGATAGAGCAAACAAAGCTTTTCAATTATTTAAAGGGATGATGAAGAAGCAAGTATCATCAAGGCAGGTTTGTATTCAAATCCGCCAACATATGCCTCATTCTTCAAGACTTCAGTTAATTCACTTTTTATTCGGAATAGCGAAAGCAGATGAGTATGTTTCTGACATAGAGGTAGATGAAATAAGAAAGATAGCAGGGTATTTATATGTTAATCAATACGATTTTGAATCTATTAAAGCGATGTTCTACAAGTCTTCAGACAGTGCTTATAAAATTTTAGAAGTAGAAACATCAGTAACTGACTCAGAATTAAAAACCGCTTATAGGAAAATGGTCAAAAAATACCATCCAGATAAATTAATTGGTTTAGGTGATGAACATCTAAAAGGAGCTAAAGAGAAGTTCCAAAGAATACAAGAGGCTTATGAAGCCATAAAAAAAGAGCGTGGGATTAGCTAATTAGCTTAAAGAGTTCATCTTTTTAAAATTATATTATAGTATGCAATCTTAGTGAAGAACCAAGTTCTACTACAATTCTTTTATAAAACAAGGATATGGAATTACTGGAAAATATGTATTTTCGCATTCTTATTAGAAATAGTTATTTATGAGTACAAAGTTTCCTGAATATAAAGGACTTAACTTACCGAATGTAGCAAAAGAAATGCTCAAATATTGGGAAGATAATAACATCTTCGAAAAAAGTGTGACCTCACGAGAAGGAAGCAAGCCATTTGTATTTTTTGAAGGTCCACCTTCGGCAAATGGATTACCCGGAGTTCATCACGTTTTAGCTAGAGCGATTAAAGATATTTTTCCACGTTATAAAACCATGAAGGGGTTTCAAGTAAAAAGGAAAGCAGGATGGGATACTCACGGTTTACCTATTGAATTGGGTGTTGAAAAAGAACTTGGAATTACAAAAGAAGACATTGGAAAAACTATTTCTGTAGAAGAGTATAACGCTGCATGTAGAAAAGCAGTTATGCGTTATACAGACATCTGGAACCATCTCACTCAAAAAATGGGGTATTGGGTAAATATGGATGATCCCTATATCACCTATGAGCCAAAATATATGGAAAGTGTTTGGTGGTTGTTAAAGGAGATATATGAAAAGAATTTAATGTATAAAGGGTATACAATTCAGCCCTATTCTCCAAAAGCAGGTACTGGATTAAGTTCACACGAATTAAATCAACCGGGAACCTACCAAGACGTAACAGACACAACCGTAACTGCTCAATTTAAGGCTTTAGAAAAAACACTTCCAGATTTTTTACAAAATGAAGGCAGTATTTACTTTTTGGCTTGGACTACTACTCCATGGACATTACCAAGTAATACAGCACTAACTGTTGGTCCTAAGATTGATTATGTTTTAGTTAATACCTTTAATCAATACACCTTTGAACCTGTAAAAGTAATTTTAGCTAAGAATTTAGTTGGCAAACAATTTGGAGCGAAGAATAATATTGAAGTCGAGAATGAAGATGAGCTACTTGAGTATACTCCGGGAGATAAAAACATTCCGTTTTTTGTAGGTAAAGAATTTGTTGGAAAAGATTTAGTAGGGATTAAATATGAGCAATTATTACCATATGTTTTACCTAATGATAATCCTCAAGACGCATTTAGAGTAATTTCTGGAGACTTTGTAACTACAGAAGATGGAACAGGAATTGTTCATACCTCTCCTACTTTTGGAGCAGATGATGCCATGGTTGCAAAACAAGCTTCACCTGAAATTCCACCAATGTTAATTAAAGATGAGAACGATAATTTAGTTCCATTAGTAGATTTACAAGGAAAATTTGTAAAAGAACTTGGTGAGTTTGGAGGAAAGTATGTAAAGAATGAATATTACAAAGATGGTGAAGCACCAGAAAAATCAATAGATGTTGAGCTTGCCATTAAATTAAAAGAGGAGAACAAAGCTTTTAAGGTTGAAAAATACAAGCATAGTTACCCTAACTGTTGGAGAACAGATAAGCCTATTTTATATTATCCATTAGATTCTTGGTTTATAAAAGTCACCGATGTAAAAGAGCGTATGCATGAGCTCAATGAAACAATTAACTGGAAACCAGCCTCAACAGGGGAAGGGCGTTTTGGAAATTGGTTAGCAAATGCAAATGACTGGAATTTATCACGTTCTCGTTACTGGGGTATTCCATTACCTATCTGGAGAACAGAAGATAAGAAAGAAGAAATTTGTATAGGGTCTGTAGCTGAATTAAAAGTTGAAATTAAGAAGTCTATGGATGCAGGGATACTCAAAGAAGATATTTTTGCAGACTTTGAAGTAGGAAATATGTCTGATGAAAACTATGCTACTTTAGATCTTCATAAAAATATCGTTGACCAAATTATTCTGGTTTCACCATCTGGAAAACCGATGGAGCGAGAAAGTGATTTGATAGATGTTTGGTTTGATTCTGGTTCAATGCCCTATGCTCAATGGCATTATCCTTTCGAAAACAAAGAGTTAATTGATACTAATTCATCATATCCAGCAGACTTTATAGCGGAGGGTGTAGACCAGACACGTGGTTGGTTTTACACATTACATGCTATAGGGACGATGGTTTTTGATTCTGTAGCTTATAAAAATGTTGTTTCTAACGGATTGGTTTTAGATAAAAATGGGCAAAAAATGTCTAAACGTCTAGGGAATGCAGCAGATCCTTTTGAAACTCTAGATACCTATGGTGCAGATGCTACGCGATGGTATATGATTTCTAATGCTAACCCTTGGGATAATTTAAAATTTGATAAAGACGGCATTGAAGAAGTAAAACGTAAGTTCTTCGGAACACTTTACAATACCTATTCATTTTTCACATTGTATACAAATATTGATGGATTCTCTTATTCTGAAGATGATATCCAACTTAATGAAAGACCGGAATTAGATCGATGGATTTTATCAGAATTACATTCACTAATTCAAAAAGTAGACAAGTTCTATGAAGAGTATGAGCCAACTAGAGCTGCTCGGGCTATTTCAGATTTTACTCAAGACTATTTAAGTAATTGGTATGTTCGTTTAAGTAGAAGAAGGTTTTGGAAGGGAGATTATCAACAAGATAAGATTTCAGCCTACCAAACTTTATATACGTGTATGGTTACAATTTCAAAATTAGCAGCTCCAATTGCTCCTTTTTTTATGGATAAGTTGTATTTAGATTTGAATGCTGTTTCTCAAAAAGAAAATTTTGAAAGCATTCATTTAGCTGATTTTCCTGTATTTGATGCATCATATATAGATAAATCATTAGAGCGTAAAATGGAAGATGCACAGACTATTTCTTCTTTAGTTTTGTCATTAAGAGCAAAAGAAAAAATAAAAGTTCGCCAGCCTTTACAAAAGATAATGATTCCTGTTGAAAATGCAGAACAAAAGTCATCAATTTTAGCTGTAGCCAATCTCATAAAACACGAAGTAAATATCAAAGAGATTGTTTTGTTAGAGGACGCCTCAGATATTTTAGTGAAACAAATTAAACCAAACTTTAAAACCTTGGGGCCTAAGTTTGGGAAAGAAATGAAGTTAATCGCTAATTGTATTCGAAACTTTACAAAAGAAGACATTTTGAAGATAGAGTTAGAAGGAAAAATGCCTATCGAACTTGATGGAAAAATGATTAACTTAGAGCTTTCGGATGTAGAAATATCATCTAAAGATATAGAAGGGTGGTTGGTCGCAAATGAAGGCTCAATTACTGTAGCATTAGACGTAACCATTTCTGAAGAATTAAGAAAAGAAGGAATCGCTAGAGAGTTGATTAATAGAATTCAAAATGCAAGAAAAGATAGTGGTCTTGAGGTAACAGATAGAATTAAATTAACGGTTTTAAAATCTGAGGATTTAGAGGAATCCATTATTGAAAATAAAGAGTATATTAAAAGTGAAACATTAACTGATGAGTTAGTTTTTGTTGATCAATTAATAGATGGTACAGCGATTGAGTTTGACACCATCAAAAGTAAAATATTAATTTATAAAATGTAAGAATCATGTCGAATACAAGTACAAAATATTCTGATGAAGATTTACAAGAGTTTAAAGAAATTATTCTAAAGAAAATAGAAAGAGCTAAAGAAGATCTTGCGCTATTACAAAGCTCTTATAAAAATGGGTTAAATAACGGAACAGACGACACCTCCCCGCAGTTTAAATCTTTTGAAGAAGGTTCAGAAACAATGAGTAAGGAAGCTAATGTTCAGTTGGCAATTCGTCAAGAGAAATTTATAAGAGATTTAAATAACGCACTAATAAGAATTGAGAATAAAACGTATGGAGTATGTAGAGTTACTGGAAAGCTTATACAGAAAGAACGTTTAAAGTTAGTTCCTCATGCCACTTTAAGCATTGAAGCAAAAAGAAGACAATAAAATATAAGCTTCCTGGATTAGGAAGCTTTTTAAATTTTTCCCTTTTTAAAACGTAAAGTTCTAAACTTTTGTAACAAATAGATCATAAATACAATTATACAGTTATTTTTTACTCCAATAATCCTAGAAATATGTCTAAAAAAAACATTGCTTTACTCACTGTAATCTTAGCAATATTTATAGATCAAATTGTTAAGATTTATATCAAAACAAACTTTTTTTTAGGAGAAGAGGTTAAAGTATTTGATTGGTTTAGAATTCATTTTGTTGAAAATAATGGGATGGCCATGGGTTTTGAGTTTGGAGGAAAAGCAGGGAAATTATTTCTTACTTTATTTCGAATGGTTGCTGTTTCTGCTATTATTTATTGGTTGGTTGAACACATCAAAAAAGGGACTCATACTGCAGTAATTCTAGCAATTTCATTAATCTTTTCTGGAGCCGTTGGTAATATCATAGATTCTGTATTTTATGGTGTTATTTTTAATACACCCTCTGGCAATAATATAGCAACTTTATTTTCTGCTGAACCCTATGGAGATTTCTTTTATGGAAAGGTGGTAGATATGTTTTATTTCCCTATTTGGGAAGGTGTTTTACCAGATTGGATTCCTTTTATTGGTGGAGATTTTTTTAGATTTTTTAATTATATTTTTAATCCTGCAGACGCCTATATAACTACTGGAGTAGTTCTACTTTTTTTCTTTAGTAAAACTGCATTCCCGAAGGAAAGAACAGAATAATAGTATTTACCCACATAAGCAATAAGGTCCAATCAATAGAACTGGTTTTAAATGAACTTTGACCTTGTCTACACTGAGTTCAATCTTCTTAACAATTTAATAAGAAAAAATAAAATAGTATTTTCGTTCTATGCCAACTTCACTTGAAATTCAGCTAAAAACCCTCCCAGATTCTCCTGGAGTTTACCAATACTATGATAAAGAAGACATCATTTTGTATGTAGGAAAAGCAAAGAATTTAAAAAAAAGAGTTGCATCATATTTTACTAAAAATCATGAAAATGCTAAAACTAGAATCCTTGTAAATAAAATTGTCAGTATAAAACACATTGTTGTAGAAACTGAAACAGACGCATTATTATTAGAAAATAATCTTATTAAAAAATACCAACCAAGGTATAATATCATGTTAAAAGACGACAAAACGTATCCTTGGATTTGTATAAAAAAGGAGCGTTTTCCTCGAGTTTTTATGACTCGGAGAGTTGTCAAAGATGGTTCAGAGTATTTTGGACCTTATACAAATGTTAGAACAGTAAAGGTTTTATTAGACTTAATAAGAGAACTATACCCGTTAAGAACTTGTAATTATGATTTGTCTAGAGAAAAAATAATAGCTAAAAAATACAAGGTCTGTCTAGAATATCATTTAGGAAATTGCAATGGCCCTTGTCAAGACTTTCAAGAGGAGGAAAGTTATAAGGAAACGATCAAAGCAATAAGAAATATAATAAAAGGGAATTTCAAAGAAAGTGTAGATAAGTTTCAGGAAATAATGCAATTATTAGCAGAGAGGATGGAATTTGAAGAGGCACAAAAAGTAAAGGAAAAATTAAATTTATTATCAAACTATCAATCTAAGTCTACCATTGTAAACCCTAGTATAAATAATGTTGATGTATTTTCAATCATCTCTGACGAAAGCTACGGCTATGTCAATTTTTTTAAGATTGCAAATGGTTCAATTATTCAATCTCACACTACAGAAGTCAAAAAAAAATTAGACGAAACAGACAAAAGAATCTTAGAGTTGGCAGCTGTAGAAATTAGACAACGTTTCAGCTCTACCTCAAAAGAAGTATATGTTCCTTTTAAAATTGATTTAGGAACCTCCATAAAGGTTACCGTTCCAAAAGTAGGGGATAAAAAACGGATTATAGAACTATCAGAACGCAATGCGAAATATTATAGACAAGAACAATTCAAACAAATAAAAATTGCAGATCCGGATCGTCATGTAAAAAGAATTATGACTCAAATGCAAAAAGATTTAAGATTGTCTGAGGAGCCGAGACATATTGAATGTTTTGATAATTCAAATATACAAGGAACACATCCTGTAGCTGCTTGTGTTGTTTTTAAAGATGGAAAACCAACTAAAAAAGAATACCGTCACTATAATATTAAAACAGTAGATGGTCCTGATGATTTTGCTTCTATGGAAGAGGTTGTATTTAGGCGCTATAAGAGACTTTTGTCTGAAGGACAGTCGTTACCTCAGTTGATAGTTATCGATGGGGGTAAAGGGCAACTGTCATCAGCTTTAAAAAGTCTTGATTTACTTGGGTTAAGAGGTAAAATAGCTATTATTGGAATTGCAAAAAGATTAGAGGAGATTTATTATCCAGGAGATTCAATTCCTATGTATTTAGATAAACGATCAGAAACATTAAAAATTATTCAATTTTTAAGAAATGAAGCCCATAGATTTGGAATAACTTTACATAGAAACAAAAGAAGTAAAAGTGCTATTCAATCAGAATTAGAACAAATTCCAACTATTGGAAAACAAACAATTACCTCTTTGTTGCGAAAATTTAAATCTGCAAAACGTGTTCAAAAAGCTTCTTTAAAAGAGTTACAAGAAATTGTAGGTGATTCTAGGGCAAAAACAATCTATCAATATTTTAAAAAAGACGAGTAGATGAGGTTGAAAAAAATAGTACCATTCAATGTTAACTTAATGTTAATTAAATGTTTTTTTAACACTAGTGTTTGTATTTTCTCTTTCATTGACTCAAGCACAAGAAATAGAGCCTTCCTTTAAGGTTGAGGGAGATCGAGTAAAAGCAACCTATTACTTTGCTGATGGATCAGTTCATAAACAAGGTTTTTTTAAAAATAAAAAATTAACAGGAGAATGGTCAGAGTATGATGCAAAAGGAAATAAAGTTGCCACTAGTTTTTATGAAGATGGGAAAAAATCTGGTATTTGGTTTCAATGGAATAAAAACAAACTTCGTCAAATTAATTATAAAAATAATGTGATAACTTCGGTTAATACATGGAAAGAGGAAACAAGTTTATCCACAAATTAATATTCCAAAAAATATAAAAAAACTCGCATATAAAGATATGCGAGTTTTTTTGTAAAAATATTCTCAAAAAAAAACCCACATTGAATAACAATGTGGGTTTTTGTTGATATATATGTGCCTTACTTACGTACAATTTTAAATTTGTACTGTAAATAGTTGTAAGCATCTCTAGGTATAATTGTAATCCACTTTTTATGTTTTAGATACCAGCGAAAACGTATCGATGATATTCCTTTAGTCAAATAAGAAGCTATAAAAGGGTGAACGTTCAACACCACATTTTTATTTTTAGGATTTGAAATAACACGTTCCAAATCTGCTTCAATTTTGTCTAATAAAACAATAGGAGCTTCGACTTCTCCATTTTTATTAGGGTTTGGTTCTGTTGTTTTAATACTGAGTTCAGGTCGAACTCTTTGCCTTGTAATTTGTATTAATCCAAATTTACTTGGCGGTAAAATTTTATGCTTTGTTCTATCTAAAGACATGTGCTCTTTTAGATGCTGAAATAGCTTATTTCTATTTTCTGCACGATGCATGTCTATGAAGTCTATTACAATAATTCCTCCCATATCCCTTAATTGCAATTGTCTTGCAATTTCAGTGGCAGCAATTAAATTTACTTCTAATGCAGTTTCTTCTTGAGAACCAGCTTTGTTAGAACGGTTTCCACTGTTTACATCAATTACATGTAATGCTTCAGTGTGTTCAATAACTAAATAAGCTCCTCTACTCATAGAAACAGTTTTACCAAAAGATGTTTTTATTTGGCGTTCTATCCCATACTTTTCAAAAATTGGTGTAGATGACTTATGAAGTTTTACAATCTTTTCCTTTTCAGGATAGATTTCTTGAAGATACTCTTTAATTTCTAGCTTAAGAGTTTCATCATTGGTTACAATATTTGTAAAAGAGTCATTCATTAAATCTCTTAAGATTGAAGAAGCTCTATTTAATTCGCTTAATACTTTTGTTGGTGTATTAGTGTTAGCAATTCGCTTACACATGGTTTTCCAACGATCTAATGAGTTTTGTAAATCTTTATCAAGCTCTGCTACTTTTTTTCCTTCAGCAACAGTTCTTAAAATAACACCAAAACCTTTCGGTTTAATGCTTTTTACTAATCTTTTTAATCGCTCTTTTTCTTTTGAATCTTCTATTTTTTGTGAAACAGAGATTCTATCAGAAAAAGGAACTAATACCAAAAATCTACCAGCAATAGAAAGCTCTGAGCTTAATCTAGGACCTTTTGTAGATATT
>Ga0228617_1001207_pt1 | contig 12023 bp, 8 predicted proteins | sample 18DmetaG_FD_190061 | JGI IMG/M metagenome (GOLD analysis project Ga0228617, IMG submission 190061) | Seawater microbial communities from Monterey Bay, California, United States - 18D | ecosystem: Environmental > Aquatic > Marine > Coastal | place: USA: California | collected 2016-10-20
AGATGGTGATGGAAAACTAAGCGATACAGAAAAGAAAACGCTACGAGCTGAAATGCAAAGCCGTCAAGGCGGCAAAGACCGAAGGCAATGGACGCCTGAGCAGCGTGCTGAAATGCTCAAAAAATTTGATAAAGATGGTGATGGAAAACTAAGTGATGCAGAAAAGACAACGCTCCGAGCCGAGATGCAGAGTCGTCAAGGTGGCAAAGACCGAAGGCAATGGACGCCTGAGCAGCGTGCTGAAATGCTCAAAAAATTCGACAAAGACGGTGATGGGAAACTAAGTGATGACGAGCGAAATGCTGCCCGTGAAGCAATGAAGGCTTCACGCAGCAAGGGTGAACAACGACAAGAAAAGAAAAAATGACTCGATAGTGAGAATTCGACTTGTTCATCAACAAGAAAGGCAGGGACTCATGATGAGAGTCCCTGCCTTTCGCTTATCTGCGGCAGATGCGTCGGCACTATTTTTTCTTATTCTCTTTTGACTTCTTTGTAGCGGCCGAATCCAGAAGTTCTTGTTTTGCTACCGTATCAACTGACTCTCCCTCACTGGCTTTGGCCTTTTTCTGCAGATTCTTGGCGGGCTGCTTCGTGCTTTGACTGTCCGTCTTTTTTTCACCAGCTTTTGCGGCCTTCACTGGGTTCGCTTTCGTAGCAGGCGAGGACGTAGAAGCGGCCGTACCATCTATTTTTTTCCCGGAGGGGGCTGAGGCTATCACCGATTTTGCATTTTCCGTTTTCGCTGTTTTTCTTTCCTCAGTATCTTGACTGGCTTTCGAAACAGCCTTCGCATCTGGCGGCTGGCCTTCTTCAAGCGTATCAAGCATTTCCTGCAATCCGAGTAGTTGAGCATTGACTGTCTGAGTCGCCGCTCGCACCATTGCCTGCCGATCTGCCTGTGCCCGCGCCGTTGCCTGGCTAAATTCTTTTTGCTGCGACTTCAGCGCCTGTGACTGCTCAGCAAGATCTTTTGACCGTTCCTCGAGAGAGGCTTCGAGTACTCCGATCACAGTTTTAATCTCTCCTATCATTCTGGCTCGTTCAACTTTTGTTATCTCGGACTGAACTGCCAACTTCTCAGCAACATCCTCTCGAACCTCTGCAACATTCTGTGTTGCTTCACCCAGTCTCTTTTCAAGCCGGGTTGCTGATTTTTTCTGATCATCAAGCTGCCCAGAAAGTTGTTTCTCAAGACGTAGAGCCGTTGCGGCCTGAACTTCGACACCAGCAGCAACTGCACCCTGCACCTCACTAATTCGCTTCAAATTCGCTTCACTCGATGCCTTCACCTGACTCATTGTCTGCTGCAACGCCGACTTCACCTCTGACTGGTTTCGTGCGAGCCGCCATAGACCTGTTGTTGCAGCGAACGCAATAAGAGCCACAACAACACTCAGAGTCATGACATGCCTACTGGAGTTCCCATTATTCTGAACCTCTTCCTCAAGCCTCGTCATTCTCCGTGCAAATTCTTCCGACTCTCGCCGGCGGTCTGCTAGAAAATCATTCAGTTGGCCTGCAGCATCACGAATCATTGAAGCTGCCTCTTGTTGAGAAAGCTCGTCTGCTGGAAGAATCAATTCGTCTTCCTGCTCCATTGCCTTCTGCTCCAGCTCTGAACTTTCGCCAGCATTTATCTCGCTCGGCACTTCTGACTCATGATCTCGTTCATTTTTTGGTGTTTGTGTCATCAACAACTCCAGACGGTAAGCTACCGCCGAACATTTTGTACTTGAAGCGAATTACCTGTTTTGAAGCCACCCATGGCTTCCTCTACAGACTATCGGAAAGCAAGGGCCATCAACCAGAGTCGACTCTGTGGGAAAGAGCGCATAAACTATAAAAGGTCGAGGTATTTTCCCGGCAGAATGGCAAAAAATCCATCGCAGCCGACCAGTTTTACCCAGACACCCGCGCTTACGAAGCATGCAGCGGCTATACTCACTCGCTGCACCAAAGGAGAACTCGAATATGTCGCTCACTGCACCTGTCTCAACTCTCTCGGATCACGGTATGCGATCACACCCATCCATACGGATTGTGCTTGCCGCATGTGCCGGCATTTTTCTTGGCCTATCGCATTCATGCTATGCAGAAGAAGTCCTGCTCGGAGACCCCTCCCTCACGGCAGGAGTTCCCGGCAGTGGACCAATCACAATGAGTGAAATTGAAACATGGTTAGAAGATAAACAAAATTTTGTCGAACTAACCCCACAACTCCCACTCGGTCTTTCTCAAGGTTCCAGCCAAATTACTGGCCTCGAGGAAAACCCCCTGACTCGTGCCAAAATTGAACTTGGTCGGCAACTTTATTTCGACACACGGTTGTCTCTTGATTCCACTGTCAGTTGCGCGAGTTGCCATGATCCATCAATGGGCTACACCGCACAGACAAAAACGGGCATTGGGATTAAAGGGCAGGCTGGTGGTCGGAACTCACCGGTTTCGTTTAATCGTATCCTCTCTGACAAACAGTTCTGGGATGGTCGTGCAGAATCACTCGAGGCCCAGGCAATCGGCCCTATAGAGAATCCCATTGAAATGGGATTTACCCACGAAGGCGTTGTGAAACGCTTAGCGAGCATCCCGGTGTACGCAAAACAATTCGAGAAAATTTTTGGCTCAGTAACAATTGATGCAGTTGGACAAGCGATCGCTGCTTTCGAACGCGTCATCGTTACAGCGCCATCACCATACGACTACAACGAGCAGTGGAGAGCGTTTAAGAATCTTGAGCAAGAAGATCTTGAAGACGATCCCGAACTCGCCGAACTCTACGCAGACGCTGCTGCAGGTGTGAAAGCACATCCTATGAGCGAATCAGCGAAACGTGGTCGGGAAATATTTTTCACTGAAAAAGGAAACTGCACTGCCTGTCATGTTGGTGCGAATCTTGCAGATGAAAAATACCACAATATTGGTGTCGGTATGGACAAAGAAAACCATGACATAGGACGTCACGCCATTTCAAAAGATACTGTTGACATGGGTGCATTCAAGACACCGACGATCCGCAATGTTGCGCTCACTGCACCGTACATGCACGATGGCTCGGTCGCGACACTTGAGGAGGTCGTTGAGTGGTACGACAAGGGAGGCCATCCGAGCAAACATTTGAGCACGAAGATCAAGCCTCTGAACCTGAATGAGACTGAAGAAGCCGATCTCGTTGAATTCATGAAGGCCTGCACAGGCCCAACACCTACAGTTGAAACGAGTCGCCTCCCGGCAGACGCGTGATGCTACAAGACGTCCAGGACCTGCAGCACGACGCTGAGAACACTCCACTCCCAAGGGTGTGGAACACTTCGGCCAGCGAATAGTGCTTACACGAGTTTTAAGGATTGAGTCATGAGTGACGAAAAACACCCCGAGAACAATCCTGAACAACCTGTCCAGCAGATTCAACATTCATCAGCAACAGCCCGAATACCTGATGAGATCGGAAGAGGGGTTTTTGCGACGGCAGTGATCGTACTTCACGGACCCAACGAATATACGATTGATTTTATTCAGTCACTGGCACGCCCAAATCGTGTCGCAGCGCGAATCATTCTCCCACCAGCTGTGGCCAACCAATTCGTACTCGCTTTGGAGCAGGCGCTGGAAAAGTACCGTGTTTCATTTGGACATCTACCCAATGAACCTCAGGCACCACAGGTAGACCAGAACCCGAGACCTGACAGCAGCAATGCGAACGACAGCAAAAAACTGCAAGATGCCACACCAACGGGAAAACCCACGTTGGCAGAGACTCCGCAAACCTCAACACCACTTTCAAACCAATCAAATGCCGTGCAACAGGCTCCAATCGCTGATATCTACGACAATCTCAAACTTCCTGACGACATGCTCGGCGGAGTCTACGCCAATATGGCATCAATCTCACACACAGGAAGTGAGTTTTGCTTTGACTTTATTGCACAATTCTTCCCACGATCGGCAGTCACAGCGCGGGTCTATATGGCAGCACCACGTGTGCCTGAACTTCTGAGTTCACTGAAGCGATCGATCAACGCAAATTAGCACCACTTGACGCAATCTGAAGTGTGCAGACGTTCCATCCCGGATGACGCCGTGCACTCGTACTCACCGAGTTGCGAGACCGTGGACAGCGACATGCAGGCTATTTCCCACGAGCTTCCTTTGTCTTGTACTGCCTCCATTGAGACGGCACAAAACTGTCACATCACAGCCGCTCAGCAACGGTACACACTCTCCTCCACAGACTGATGAATACAGCAGTCTTTGTTATGTAATCGTAATTGGCTTTCGTGCGCTGTCTTCTAGAAGCGATTCATGGTTATCGAGAATGTAGTCAATGGCTCGCGCAAATGCAGGAACATGTTCAAGACTCAGAACCGTTGAATCAAGATCAGCAATTTTCATCCTTCGCTGCATCCGTCCGCGAAAGTCTGGATCATCAATCATCCGGCAGCAGACATCTAGAAAATCTGATTCGTTATCTGTCACTAACTCTTCAAGCCCGACCTTATTCAGAAGATATGCTGTAGACAGGTTATAGAATCGATTACCAGCCATTGTTACGACCGGCAACCTCAAGGTGAGCAAATCAACTGCAGTGTTGTATCCACCAAAGGGGTGCGCATCAATTGCGAAGTGAGCATGTTCCAAAGATTGCATGTACCGCTGAAAGTCGAAATTTGGCATCACAACTGTCTGCTCTGTACCCAGAATATTTTCGACAGCTCGCTTGAGTGGTATGTATCCATTGCCGAGCACTGCACCGCCTGGAAAAAAGTGAAACTTCACCGGTGTTTCAACTCTCTCGGCAATGACCTTGAGACGATTGAGATGCTCACTATTAATCTTCTGGCCACTCCACGTGCAATTAATAATGATTGGCTTCTCTTCAAGCGTTGGGTACTCCAGTCGATACTCCAATGGCACCGGCGCCTGTGCACAACCCGGAATCAAAACAAGTCGCTCAGAATAGTGCTCACGTGCCCGGTCAGCCACCTCGGTTTCACGTCCTCCAATCCAGTAATCTACCTTCGCCCCGAACGTACTCACGGGATGACCGTAGTTACTCACTTGAATCGGCGCAATACGCATGTTGGCAAGGATAATACTCTCAATACTCATGCCAATATCAGGAAAATAGGCCATCGCAAAGTCATTTGGATTAATGGCTGATAGATCATCAGCCTTCTCCGAAGCATTGTAGTAACGCACGTCACTGAAGATTTCAGTATCGAGGTCTGCCCGAGGTCTTCCGAGGTGAACGAGCACAAGCTCATGGTTTTTCGCAAGTTCTCTGAGGAAAGGCTGCTGTGATCGGTACACGCTCTGCCGAGGAAACCACATCGAAGAAAGGACACCAATCTTCTTTGGCTTTGGTTTATTTGTGATTTTTTGTTGACAAAGAGGTGTCGCCTGAAACAGCCGGTTGACTCGCTGCTTCACGAGATAATCTTTCTCGTTATCAATATACGTTGCACCAAAGTATGCGTGATGCGTGAATGAGTTAATGCCAATCAAACGATCATCCTCAAAGGTAATGTGATCGCGGAGATGGGCAAGAGTTTCTGGATCAGACGGCCCAGTTCGATACATCTCGAGAAAACAAAAGTACCACTGTGTTGCAAGCTGAGGGCTTGTTGCAAACAGCAAACGTCGATCAATTTTAACTCGATTACGACCCGAATAGAGTGACAGCAACTTCGTATAGTTTCGCTGCTGTTTCAAAAGAATCTGTATAAACGGATCTGTTGTTCCAAAATCACTTATCGCAACTACATTTCCGATTACAGCGTTGAGGTCAATAAAACTACTAGCGTACTTCTCAGGAAGTATGAAATCTTCCTGAGACATAAAGTAGAGGAATTGTTTGACGAAGTGATTAAGTGCAGCGTGATTGGCTTCCTCAAGCTGGTAATATGTTGTGTCTCGCAGATGCATGAGCACCGTCAGGAACTGCACCGCCATGTGCTCGTATTCCGCAGCCTGATAATGCCGCACAAGTTCCATTGCATCAAAATCAAGAAGCGGACTACTCGGCACAGATAGATTTGCAGACCCCTGTTGGCTCGCAGCCGTTCCCTGAGCACCTCCTCCTACTTCTCGACCACCACCTGCAAGCGACGACATGCTTTTCTCCTGATGCAATTCTTCACGCAATGACACTTACGAACCTTTGAACTCAATCTAAACAAACCCCGGCGAGAACGCGACTCATCGGCGTGCTTTACGCCATACTCAAAGAAACAAAAAGTCTGAAAGTTTCTGCCAGACCGTCCAGCTCGCAATAACAATAAAACCAATTGCTGAAAACCAGAGTAGAACGTCCCATGCTTTTTTCGGAGCAAGCCGTTGATCAATGTCGCAATACCGAAAATAAAGGACAGCAACGGCGAGCGCCCCCAGCATCACAGCCTGTGCAACACCACTTGCTAACACCATCGCAACAGGGGCACGGAATAAAAACGCCATCGCTAATGCAGCAATCACCCAAACCACACACGTAACTCGAACGGCTTTTCGACGTGAAGCCTCATCGCCTGGCAACAACCCGGCGAGCACCAAGCCGTCAGCAACCATTCGAGAGTTGCCTGCTGCAGCAACAAAAAAAGTGGAATACAAAACCGCGAAAGCACCAAGCAAGAATACCTGCTGAATCCAGACACCAAAGATTGGCACATACATTTGACCAAGCGTGCGTACCATTTCATTTCCTGAAGGCACGAGACCAAGACGTCCCAAAGTCGCTGCACCCAACACATAGAAGAAAACTGTAACCGACGTATACACAATCATTGACAGCCATGCATCGAGCTGCATGACTCGCATCCACCCTTTGGCATTGTCTGCCCAGCCTTCGGAAGAGGAATGTACACCGACTGATTTGCCATACCCCTTCTCAAGACACCAGTATGGATAGACCATCAACTCAGCAGCCCCAACACCAATGATGCCAAGAGCCGCAAGCGCGACCGAGAAACCACCACTCGCTCCCTCTAATGATGGAGTCAGCCCGGTTATCCACTCTTCACCCGAAACGGCCCAATTGGGATCAGCCTGAAGCATGACAACAGCAAGAAATGTAAATAGCGTAAAAGCAAGAACAAGAACGAGTGACAGTCGCTCAATGAGTCCGTACCGACCACCTGCAAGAAGAACTCCCGTGAGTATTGCCATTAGAACAGCGTAGATAGAGGCATCGTACGGAGCCTTTAGTTCTTTTGCTTGACGGCGTAACACCGTGAGATTTTTTTCCATGGCCAGCACATCCGCATACCCCTCACGTGCTGCAAGTGCCGTATCAATTTCTGCTTTCGCGAGCTCTTCATACAATTCGCCAGCAACACGACCCGATGTCGTTAGCGGCAAGGCCGCCGCAAGTGATTGTCCTACACCTGCAAGAATTCCCCCTTGCTGAACTACGATAAGGACCATCATTACTGCCCAGCACCAATAGATCCATCCTCGCCCTGCTACCCGTGGACCCGGAACTCGGTCAAACGAGGCCAGCGGTGTCCGACCCCAGGTAATTGCATTACGGCCGATCTCAATTTGCGCAGCAACCTTTACGGCACAGCCAAGAATGATGAGCCATAAAAGACTGAAGCCAACCTTTGCCCCAACAACAGTTGTCGCAATAAGTTCACCACTTCCAACAATTGAACTTGCCAGGATTATGCCCGGCCCAAGAGCAGCAACCGTTTTCCAGAATGTCTTTGGTGGCGGGGAATACTTTTCGAGACTTTCACCCACTCGTTCATTTTCTTTATCAGTCACACCCACCCCTTTATCCAGAAGCCTCCTAACACAACCAAGCCAAAGCGACGCTCCCGCGTCGTTACACAATCTTTCAATGGCGAACGGGGCTTCACTAGATCATAATTAGATCACTGTGATCAAATGACTACGATGCCCCATGGGAATTCAAAGAAAACTTCCCTGTAATACAATAAACACATCAAGTGCGTCGATCGCCATATCTCCGAGTTTCAGGATAAACAAGCCATGAAAAAACAGGTTCGCACGCGAAAATATAGAACGACTGAACCATCGACACTCGATGCAAATCGAGCTCTTGATCTTGTAGTGGCTCTGATGAAAGTACCAGGACCGAGCTGCCACGAAGAACAGATCACAAAACTGGTGCGAAGACAGTTAACCGCAGCTGGTATTCCAGCAGCAGCAATCACAACCGACAATGCGCACAAAAAATCACCAGCTGGAGGCAGTACAGGCAACCTCATTGTGAAGCTTCCTGGAACAATACGGGCACCCCGAAGAATGCTCATGGCGCATCTGGATACAGTACCATTATGCGTTGGCTGCAGGCCAATACAGCGGGGCGATTCTCTTGTTTCGGGAAATCCGAAAACGGCTCTTGGTGCAGACAATCGATCGGGTGTTGCCGCGATACTCAATGCTGTTCTTGAAATCCAACGAAAAAAACTTCCCCACCCACCACTTACCCTTTTATTCACGATCCAAGAAGAACTCGGTTTGTTCGGCAGTCGTTTTGTGAATGCCAGCAAGCTAGGCAGCCCCAAGCTTGCTTGGAACTGGGATGGTCGCGGCCCTGAAAGAATCACTCATGCTGCAATCGGTGGCAGAACTCTATCGATTCAATTCCATGGTATTGCAAGTCATGCCGGCGGAGCTGCCGACCGTGGGGTCAGCGCACTTGCGCTTGCCGGCCTTGCCATTCAAGACATTGTAAGTGGGGGCTGGCACGGTGAATTTCTCCGCGGAGGTAAAGTAGGCACATGCAACCTTGCCACGATCCACGGGGGTGACGCAACAAATGTGGTGACTGACCGCGTTGATATTGAAGGAGAATGCCGTAGCTTCGATCGGCGACTCCTCGACCGTATTGCTCGTGAAGTCGAGCGAGCGTGCCAACGAGCAGTACGCTCAACAAAAAATTGTCGTGGCCAACGAGGGTCGGTGACATTCCATACCGATGTCGAATACGAGCCTTTTTCTATCCCTAAAAATGCAGCTTCTGTAAAAGCCGCCGAGTCTGCCATACAATCATTAGGTATGAAACCTGAACTCCTTACAACACAAGGAGCCCTTGATGCAAACTGGCTCAATGCTCGCGGTATTCCAGTAGCAACTCTTGGAGCCGGTCAGGTCGCCGGACATTCATTATCCGAAAGACTGGATATTGATCAGTTCCTCACAGGCTGCAAGGTGGCACTTCGACTTGCGACATCACCAGACCTCTCTGCATGACCTAAAAGACAAGTATCTGAAAATCCCGAAGAGCACTCATACTTACTCAAAATCTGTCGAGTGAAGCACTTCGACTGTCTCGAGGCAGATAGTGGCCATAAACTCTGGCAAAATCTCCGAGCGTAGAAATTCTACAAGGGCGGCGGCTCTGACTGTGGGGACTAGAACTTCCAACCGGACAGATCGTGCACGTTGAAGAAGTGGACCATCGGCAAACTGTCGCCCTCCTCCCTTACACTCAGTAATCGTATACCCGGTTACCCCACGTTCAACAAACTCATCGACAAGATGCTCAGCAACAGCTGAGGGCGCCATGATCGTCAACCGCTTCATTTGGCCCAATGTTCGCTTACGGGTAGCCAATACGTTATCTGACATCGGAATAAGAGAATCGAGTCCACGGACAGAAAACCCAAGGCCCTCAAGCTCAAACGCTTCCCTCATCTCTTCAAGCTTTTCGAGCACGCTATCGTCGACAAGCTGTACACCAGAGAGATCAATGACGAGATTCCGTTTTTGGACAAGCCCCACCTGCTCAATTTGTCGCCGGAATGGGATCCAATTACTAAACACAGCAGAGTCCCGAGCACGAATGAGACTTGTATCCTCTGAGACATCCTCAACTTCGAGGTAGGGCTTAAAGAGAGAGCGAAGCGGGACTCCATTGGCCAAGTGCAGCGATACTTTGAGAATCACTCCAATTAAGACACCAACAAGCAAATCGGTGACAACGACCATGACCATTGTTGTAATGAAAATCGCAAGCTGCTCACGTCCAATCCGATAAATATGAATGAATTCAGTGGGGTGAGTCAGGCGAAAGCCCGTGTACACAAGCATGGCGGCAAGCGCAGCAAGTGGAATGAGGTGAAGAAACGTTGGAATAATTGCCACGCATAGTAGAAGAAAAATCGCATGCCAGAAGTTGGCAAACCGTGTCTTTCCACCGTTATCAATATTTGCCTTCGACCGAACAATTTCTGAAATCATCGGTAGACCACCCAGCAGTGAAGCAATAAGGTTGCCCGCTCCTACTGCAAGAAGGTCCCTGTCCATACTGCTTCGTCGCTTCCATGGATCGACGGCATCTATCGCCTTGGCACTCAGCACAGACTCGAGGCTTCCGATGCAAAAAAAGATGATTGCCCACTTCCACGCTCTTGGGTCAGCGAGGACGGCAAAGTTTGGCAGCGTGATATCGTGAAACATGCCAAAGATTTGTTTTGGCATACTGACAAGGAACTGTTCGCCAAGTTGGTATTCATGTCCCTGAAGGTAGTACGAATGCTCGTGCAACAGATCAAAGCCATACCCAGCTGGCATCGCCACCAGCAGAACCACGATCGGAGACGGGACTCTACGTAAAAATGGCCATGGCTGAACACAGGCAGGCCATGCGAACATAATGACGAGACTGGCCACGCCGATGACGGCAATCGCGGGATTGGCCTCTGCAAGGAGATGCGGAATATCTGTGAGAATTTCTAACGGCTCGCCAGACGCTGCTACACCGAGCGCAATCGGAAGCTGTTTGATACAGATAATAATACCTATTCCAGCAAGCATCCCGTGAACCACCGAAATTGGGAAGAATTCTCCCAAGATGCCTGCTCGAAACGATGCAAATACCATTTGCAAGATAGCCGCTGCAAAACCAATTGCTAACGCAGCGCGATACGCCTGCTGATCCATTGGTGCCCAGCCACCACTCATGCCATCACCGCTGAATTCAGAGACACAACCAGCGATGACTACAATCAGTCCTGCGGCAGGCCCTTTTATAGTGAGTTCACTATTCGTCAGCAGGGGTGTTACAAACCCACCAACTATAGCCGTAAAAACGCCTGCGATTGGTGGATATCCACACGCAAGCGAAATGCCAAGACACAGCGGAAGAGCAATCAGAAAAACAAGAAATCCAGAGCGAATATCATCCCGGGCGTATTTGAAAAAACCAGCAATATTTCCACAAGGAGCTGAAGACTCTGTTCCGTCTGACGCCATAGTTAATTCTCTTACAACTCACTCGAGATAGACAACTCTTGCTGAGAGTAAACTGTATGAAAAATCCACAAGAATTACATGCCGTACGGAAAATCTGCGTCATCGGTAAGGCCACTAGCCCGAATTGATCCAACGGCCTTCCCGTATTCAAGCAACAGTCGGTTTGCAAATGAGATCCGCTTACGAATCCATACATCCCGTTTATTGCCTGGGCTTTCACCATTCAGCATATCAGCAACATCTTGAACAAGGACATGTTCGGGGATAATCAGAAGTCGATTATTTTTGCACCCATTTGTTCTTAATTCACTCACCGGATAACTACCACCTCGAGAAGATGACACTCCAACAACGATCGCCGGCTTATGTCCCACTTCCTGCGGAGTCGCAAACAACAAGAGATTCTTCAGACCTGGCGGAACCATGCCGGCCCATTCAGGTGTCACGAAAACAAAAGCATGCGCCTCTCGCATACGATCACGAATCGGCTTCCACAAGGACGCAAGAGAACTAGCTTTCTGCCAGGCACTCTCATCCCAAAGTGGCAGAGGGTTTCCTGACAAGCTAAACGTATCGAGAACAAGCGTTGGGTCAATTCGAGCAAGATCCTTAGCAACATAGTCAGCCACGCGCAAAGACTGGCTCTCCTGACGGTGGCTGCCAGATACAATCATGATTCTCATATATTTCCCTTTTTACACCCTTCAGAATCGATCAGGTCCATCAGCCAAAAGCAAAGAGTTTCTTTCCTCACTATACAGTGCTCATAACGGCACCTGTCCTTTATTGTGCCCCTCAAGTTC
>Ga0228617_1001257_pt1 | contig 11801 bp, 10 predicted proteins | sample 18DmetaG_FD_190061 | JGI IMG/M metagenome (GOLD analysis project Ga0228617, IMG submission 190061) | Seawater microbial communities from Monterey Bay, California, United States - 18D | ecosystem: Environmental > Aquatic > Marine > Coastal | place: USA: California | collected 2016-10-20
GCAAAATCAGGTCTATATGAAAATGAAACAGAAGGTCTTATGGTATGTCTGATAGCTTTTAAACGTCCTTTTTTAAAATTAAAGGTTCCGTAAATATTTGTGGATAGACTTAAGCTAGAACTATACTCTCTAAAGCTGCTAAAGCCATTTAAAGTATCTGTTACTACAGTTCCAAAAGACCCATCTGTGTTTTGTATGGAAGGATCGAAGTCTTTATTAACTTTTTTAAAACTCCAAACCTCACGATAGTTGATACTTGGAGATAAGGTGAAATAATTTAGTAGGGTAACATTAGTACTAGCGTCTGCTCTATGTTGAACTCCTGCATTTGCAGTTTCAAACATTTTTGCGGTAAAGAATTCGTCTTCAGTTGTATTAATCCTGTATTCTCCAAGCATATTATAGGTTAATCCTATTTTTTGCAGCGGATTTTTTTTAATACCTCCCTTTCCAGCAAAGGGATAGATTCTACTCATAGATACCTGAAGAGATGGAAGGGCCATTGTAACTGTTCCTGTATTTGTATTTTGAGAGTGAGTGGCATTGGCACTCATATTAAATGGTGTGCCAGTAAATGTTTTTTGATAAGAAATAGAGGAGCTAAACGTATTTGTTAAAAAGTTTGAATTATTAAACTCATTTAGTGATTGTCTAAAATATTGACTACTTCCTAAATTAACAGAAGCACCAAAATTTGAATTTGGACTCGATTTTGGGTCTTGTCTGTGGCTCCATCTAACATTAAAATTTGTAGCTTGAGAATAATCGTCAAATCCTCTAGTACTTCTAATTAATTTTTCAAAACTCAAATTGAAACCTCCAGAGAATTTATAACGAAAGTAATATTGCGAGCGAGCTCTGAATCCCCAACTACCATTGGAATAAACATCTCCTAATAATTCTAGATCGACGTAATCATTAACAGCAAAATAATATCCTCCGTTCTGTATTCCAATTCCTCTATTAGAGGTACTGGTTTGAATAGCTGGAAATATAAATCCTGAAGTTCTATTTTTTCCCATTGGGAAATACGCAAAAGGAAGAAAAACAGGGGTGGGTACATCTGCAATAACAAGATTACTTAAGCCAGCTACAATTTTTTTATTTGGAACTACCTTTGCTTTTTTTACACCGATATAGTAATCAGGATTATCTTTATCTGAAGTCGTAAATCTAATATTACGCATATAAATAGTAGAATCGTTTACACGTTTTGCTTTTTCTCCTAAAACATACATACCCGGTTCCTGTCGTGTTTTTATACCATAAATAATGGCTTTTTTTGTTTTGAAGTTGTAAAGCATAGAATCTTGTTCTGATTCTTGTCCACCTTGTTTAAATACGGGTTTTTGAGTATATCCTAAGCTATCTTTTATTCCTTTAGCAAATAAGGTGTTTTTTATATAATCTATAATAATGATACCAGCTTTTAAATCAATATCAGTGTAAACTACATGTGCCTCATTATATAGAGTAACTGTTTTATCTTTTGCATTTTGTGTGGTATAATCTTTAGCAATATGTGAAATTAAGTCTGTAATAACTTCTTTGGGTTTTATGGTATCAAGTTGAATACTGTCTTGCTTTTTTAAAAGTAAAGTATCATTTTTTATGATTTTTTTTTCTGGTGTTATTACTTTTTGAGAACCACCACTTTTAACTATGGGAATTGGTTTTACCTTGGGCTTAATATCCTGAGATTTTATTTTTGTTAGAGAACAAAATAAGAGTAAAAATAAAAGTATGTAAGACAGATTTGATTGCAATATTTAATATGCTATTTTTGTATATGAGTAAAAATATGCTTCAATAACTGAAGCACCAAATTTGAAAAGCCAAAATTAGTTAAATTTTGAACAAAGAACTTATATACACCAGCAAATTTGATACCATGAGATATTTGGTATTCTTTTTTGTTTTATACTTTCTTTTTTCTAATCCAGTTGAATCTATTTCTCAAAATGATAAATTTATAGTTGTTTTAGATGCTGGGCATGGAGGTAACGATCCTGGCAATATTGGAAATGGGTATCGAGAAAAAAATATAGCGTTAAAAGTTGTAAAAGAAATACAGCTAGAGTTAAAAAAAATAGAGGGTATAAAAGTTATTTTGACAAGGGATAAAGATATCTTAATTAATTTATGGAAAAGAGGTGAAATTGCTAATAAAGCAAAAGCAAATTTATTTGTTTCTGTTCATTGTGATTCTCACACGTCTAATGCATACGGTGCAGGTACTTTTGTTTTGGGGCTTCATGCAAATAAAAGAAATTTTGAAGTAGCTAAGCGTGAAAATGCTGTAATTTCTCTTGAGGAAAACTTCAAGGAAAGATATGACGGTTTTGACCCTAATTCTCAGGAATCTGTTTTAGGATTAACTCTTTTACAAGAAGAGAATCTCGATAAAAGTTTTTCTTTAGCAGCAGACATTCAACAAAATTTTTCTCAGAATTTAAAAAGGAAGAATAGAGGTGTTAAACAAGCAGGCTTTGTAGTTTTACATCAAACCTATATGCCAAGTGTTTTAATTGAATTAGGATTTCTTACAAATAAAAATGAAGGAAAATTTTTAAACTCCAAAGCAGGTCAGCAGAAAATGGCTAAAGAAATAGCAAAGTCAATCACAAAATATTACCATCAATTAAAGGCGAATACAGTTGTTGTTGATCAAAATAAAAGTAGTGATGAATCAATAATAAACACTCCCTTTTCTAGCGAAACTAAAATAGAAGCGGAAGTAATTTTTAAAATTCAAATTGCTTCTAGTAAAAATAAAATTAAAGTTAAATCATATAACTTTAGGGGATTAAAAAATGTTCAGAGAGTTAAGGTTGGATCTTATTATAAATATTATTATGGAATCACATCTGATTATGAAGAAGTGAAAAATGCTCTGTTAAAAGCAAAGAAAAAAGGATTTTCAGATGCTTACATTGCTGTCTTTGAGAATGGTGAAAAAACATCTCTTTCAAAGGTTTTGAAATAACTATTTTTACTGCTAACTAACAGAAAATAATAGTATTATTGTAAATAAAATTAAATAAAATGTCTAAAGAGTTAAAAACAGGTATTGCTGTAGTTCTAATTTTATGTTTGGGCTACTGGGGCTTTAATTTTCTAAAAGGTCAAAACTTATTAGAACCTGCTTCAAGAGTTTTCTTCATAGAATATGACAATATACAAGGATTAAACAAAGCAAGTACAGTTAGTATTAATGGTTTGCAGGTTGGAAAGGTGTCAGAAATTAATTTTAACACAGATAGTAGCAAAAGAGGCAAATTAGTAGTAAAAATAGCTTTAGATAATGATTTTAAATTTTCAAAAAACAGTGTTGCCAAGATTTACTCAACAAGTATTATTGGTGGCGAGTCTTTAGCAATTATTCCAAGTTATGTCGGAGATATAGCTGTATCAGGAGATTATTTAAAAGGTGAGGTGGAATCAGATATATTTACCTCTGTAGGTGAAACATTAAATCCATTAAAAACAAAAGTTGAACGAGTAATAATAGGAGCAGATTCATTATTAATAGCCTTAAATGATGTTTTAGATTTGAAATCTAGAGATAGCTTTAAGAAAACTATTCTTGGAGCAGAAACTACTGTGAGTTCTTTAAATGAGACTTTGAGTTCATTTAATACCATGATAGATTCTACCAAATTAGATATAGACATAGCTCTGGAGAACACCAAGAAAATTACAGCGAATTTTGTAAAAGTTTCTGATACTTTGACCAAAGTAAATTTTGGACAGACCGTAAAAACACTTCAAACAACTCTTGAGAATATTAATGGATTACTTTCTGGCATAGAGAAAGGAAAAGGATCGTTAGGTAAATTAGCTACAGATGATACTATGTATAATAATTTATCTGAGGCTTCAGAAGAGTTGGCAGCTTTACTAAAAGAAATGAAGCTAAATCCTAAAAGATTTGTTCACTTTTCTTTATTTGGTAAAAAAGCGAAACCATATATTGAGGAAAATACTAAGGAAAATACTTCCAACTAACCCAAAAATGTATAGCGATACCAGATCATTAAACTTATTTCTTTTATGAATTACATACCAAATATATCTTTTGCAATAGCACTGTTAATTGGAATTGGATTTTTTGTCAGGAATGTTCTTAAACTAGTTAGGAATATTAACCTTGGTAAGGAGCTAGACAGGTCTGATCGTAAAACCCAGCGTTGGAAAAATATGGCAAGAATTGCTTTAGGGCAGTCTAAAATGGTTAGCAGACCAATTGCAGGATTTCTTCATATTATTGTTTATGTGGGTTTTATAATTATTAATATCGAAGTTTTAGAAATTATAATTGACGGATTGTTTGGCACTCACAGGGTTTTTCAACCACTCTTTGGAAATTCTATATACGGTTTTTTAATTGGAACATTTGAAATTTTAGCATTTCTTGTTTTAGTAGCTGTAATTATATTTTGGTTGAGAAGAAATATCGTTCAAATAAAGAGGTTCATGAGTAAGGAGATGAAAGGTTGGCCTAAAAGTGATGGAAACCTTATTCTATACTTCGAAATTGTATTAATGTCTTTATTTATTTTAATGAATGCAACAGATCATTCATTTCAAGAGGCAGGTTTTGGAAATCCTATAAGTCAATTTGTAGCGCCTTGGTTTTCAGAGTATCCACTCGAAACACTTTCAAGTATAGAGCATATAGCTTGGTGGGCTCATATCATTGGTATTTTGATTTTTTTAAATTATTTATATTATTCAAAACATTTACACATTTTATTAGCTTTCCCGAATACATTCTATGCAAATCTTCAACCTAAAGGTCAATTTAATAATCTATCATCAGTAACCAAAGAAGTTAGAATGATGATGGACCCTGATGCAGATCCGTATGCCATACCAGAGGAAGGTGCAGAGGAGGAAGTACCTGAAAAATTTGGAGCTAGCGATGTTACAGATTTAAATTGGGTGCAGTTACTTAATGCTTACACCTGCACAGAGTGTGGTAGATGTACCTCTTCCTGTCCAGCTAATATGACAGGTAAAGAATTATCTCCAAGAGGTATTATGATGAAAACTAGAGACCGTTTAGAGGAAGTAGGTAGAAATATAGACACTAATAAAGGTGTTTTTAAAGATGACGGTAAACAATTACTCAATGATTATATTACACCCGAGGAGTTGTGGGCATGCACAAGTTGTAATGCTTGCGTAGAGGAATGTCCAATAGATATAGATCCATTGTCTATTATAATGGATATGAGAAGGTTTTTAGTTATGGAACAGTCTGCTGCTCCACAAGAATTGAATATGATGATGACTAATATTGAAAATAACGGTGCTCCTTGGCAGTACAATCAACAAGACAGATTAAACTGGAAGGACGAATAAAAGCAACAAATATGAATGTACCAACAATGGCTGAAATGCTGTCTCAAGGGAAAAAACCGGAAGTTTTATTTTGGGTAGGTGCCGCGGGTAGCTACGATGATAGAGCAAAAAAAATTACCAAAGCTTTTGTTAAGTTATTAAACAAAGCAAATGTAGATTTTGCTGTTTTAGGAACTGAAGAAAGTTCAACCGGAGATGCTGCCAAAAGAGCGGGAAATGAATTTCTATTTCAAATGCAAGCGATTTCAAATATTGAAATATTAAATTCATATCAAGTCAAAACTATTGTTTGTACAGATCCACATTCATTTAATACATTAAAGAACGAATACCCGGAGTTGGGTGGGAATTATGAGGTGTACCATCATACACAATACATAAAAAAATTAGTACAAGAAGGCAGGTTAGAAATTAAAAAATCTTTAAAAGGTAAAAAAGTCACCTATCATGATCCTTGTTATTTAGGAAGAGGAAACGGTGTCTATGAATCTCCAAGAGACATCATAAGAAAATTAGGAGTGAATCTAAAAGAGATGAAACAACATAAAAATAGAGCTTTATGTTGTGGTGCTGGAGGAGCTCAAATGTTTAAAGATGCAGAAAAAGGAGATAAAGAAATTAATATTTTAAGAACTGAGCAAGCAATGGAAACCAATGCAGAAATAATTGCTACAGGTTGTCCATATTGTAATACGATGATGACAGACGGAGTTAAGTTTCATGAGAAGGAGTCTCAAATTATAGTAAAAGATATTGCTGAATTAATTGCAGAAGCTGACAATTTGTAATTTTTATTTCCAGAAGCCATAACTATTCATGAGTATAAAAAACTACATTAAGGCGGCAAGGTTGAGAACACTACCATTGTCTATTTCTGGTATTATTGTAGGAAGTTTTTTAGCTGTATCTTCTGGTTTTTTTGATTGGCATATTTTCATTCTTTCCATATTTACAACAATTGGATTTCAAGTTATTTCAAATTTCGCAAATGATTATGGAGACGGTATTAAAGGAACAGATACCATAAGAATAGGTGAAGAGCGAATGGTGAGTTCTGGTAAGATTTCTCCTAAACAAATGAAATTGGCAATTATTTATACATCTATATTAACAATAATCATAGCTGTTATGTTAATCTATAAAGCCTTTGGTTCAAGCAACTTTGGGTATTCATTATTATTTTTCTGTTTAGGAATCATTTCAGTTATTGCTGCCGTAAAATATACTATTGGAGGATCTGCTTACGGATACAGTGGTTTTGGGGATCTTTTTGTATTTGTTTTTTTTGGATTATTAAGCGTATTAGGAAGTTATTTTTTATATACAAAACAAGTTCATTTCACTAATTTATTACCAGCTTTTTCTATTGGTTTATTAAGTACAGCAGTATTGAATTTGAACAATATGAGGGATTGTAAAAATGATAAAATTTCTAATAAAAATACAATAGTTGTTAAAATTGGGAGTAAAGCAGCCAAAAGATATCATTATAGTTTATTGTTTTTATCGCTTGTCTTTGCCATTATTTTTGTTATGTCCAAATACACAAAAACAATTCAATTTATATTTTTAATAGCCTATATTCCTTTATGTATACATAGTATATATGTTTACAAGTCTGAGGATGCATCTAATTTAGATGGAGAACTAAAAAAAGTAGCTTTAAGTACTTTTTTATTTGCAATTCTTTTTGGCTTAGGACAAGTTTTATAATTTCACTATTTTGAAAATTTAATTTATGAAGACAGTAAAAATCATCATCACGTTTTTAATTATTCTTACTGTATTATTTTTTGGGACCGGTCTTATCATCAAAGAGAGTAGTTATACTTCAAAGATTATCATAAATGAGCCATTAGAAAAAACTTTTAAAACCTTTACAGATCTTTCAGCAATTCCCCAGTGGAACCCTGAATATAATGAAATTGAAGTTGTAGAGTTAAAACCGGGAATTACTGGAAGTGTATACAATATTAAAGTACTTCATAACAATCAAACTACTATAATTAGAGAAAAAGTACTAGCATATGTTAAGAATGAGAAAATAACATTATTTATTGATAAAGATGGTGTTGTTGAAAGAGATGATTATACTTTCAGTAGCGATGGATCTCATACTGTGATAAATTTGAGTTCTAGTTACCAAGCTAAAAGTTATCTTTTAAGTTGTGTGTTGCCTTTTTTTAAATCAAAATTTAAAAAGATTGATGAGGTTTTCTTGAATAATTTAAAAACGTTTGTTGAAAAATAAATATTTTGATAAAAGCAACCTACCATAAATATATATTACATTTTAAAGTACCAAGTGGAACCTCCAGAGGTATTTTAAAAACCAAAGAAACTTGGTTTTTAAATCTTAATAAAGATGGTGAAACTGGAATAGGAGAGTGTGGTCTCTTCAGGGGTTTAAGTATAGATGATAGACCAGATTATGAGAAAAAACTCAAATGGGTCTGTAATAATATAGGGTTAGGATTGGATATACTCCTTTCAAAAACAAATGATTTCCCTAGTATCCAAATTGGAATAGAACAAGCATTTTTATCACTTCACTCTTCATCACCTTTTAAATTATTTGTTTCTGACTTTACAGAATCTAATAAAGCCATAGCTATCAATGGTCTCATTTGGATGGGAGATCGTCAATTTATGAAGGATCAAATTAAAGAAAAAATAGCACAAGGTTTTCGATGTTTAAAAATGAAAATTGGAGCTATTGATTTTAAATCAGAAATTGAACTTTTAGCATCAATTAGAAAAGAATTTTCAATTAAAGATATTGAGTTAAGAGTAGATGCAAATGGAGCTTTTAAAAGTTCTGAAGCTTTAGAAAAGTTAAAAATACTTTCTTCATATAATTTACATTCAATTGAACAACCCATAAAACAAGGTAAATTTCAAGAAATGGCATTACTTTGTGAACAGTCACCTCTACCAATAGCATTAGATGAAGAATTAATAGGAGTATTTGATGTAACAAAAAAGAAAGAATTGCTACATATAATAAATCCTCAATACATCATTTTAAAACCAAGTTTGGTTGGTGGGTTTAAGGGAAGTTTTGAGTGGTTAGATATTGCAAATGAATTTGATATAGGGTGGTGGGTTACTAGTGCCTTAGAGAGTAATATTGGTTTAAATGCTATAGCCCAATGGACTGCTACCTTAAAAAGTAGTATGCCCCAAGGCTTGGGAACAGGAAGTTTATTTACTAATAACTTTGATAGTCCTTTAGAGGTTAATAATGGAGGACTTTATTATAAAAAAAATAAAAACTGGAATTTTAATTTAATTTAATATGAATTTTTTACAGACAGGTTATAAGGGTAAAAATGAGTCATGGATGTATGTAATCATGTTTTTTATTATTTTTTTAGGAAGCATGATAGGTCAAATTCCTTTAACAATAAAAGCTTTTTTTGCTTCAAGTAAAGACATGCAGAAGTTCTCGGAAAGTGGTCAGAATTCATTTGCCGATTTAGGAATTGATTCAAATTTGTATCTTTTTTTGATACTACTATCATTTATAATTCCATTATTATTTTTTATACCATTAGTAAGAAAAATTCATAAGAAAAAGATTAGATGGATAGTAACATCAAGAAAAAAAATAGATTGGAGTCGATTTTTTTTTGGTATTTTGGTGTGGGGAGGGATTACTTTTCTTCTTTTAGGATCAGATATTTTACTTTCACCAGAAAAATATGTTTGGAATTTTAAACCCATTCCTTTTTTCACACTATGCTTTGTTGCTATTGTATTTATACCCTTACAAACAAGTCTAGAGGAATTGTTGTTTAGAGGTTATTATATGCAAGGTTTAGCCTTGTGGATAAAAAATAAATGGGCACCGTTAATTATTATGTCTGTTGTTTTTGGTTTATTACATGGGTTAAATCCTGAAATAGAAAAATTAGGATATGTTGCTTTAGTATTTTACATTGGAACAGGTCTATTTTTTGGAGTAGTTTCGTTAATGGATGAAGGAATTGAGTTGGCCATGGGTATGCATGCAGTGAATAATATATTGGCAGCTTTGTTTGTTACAACAGATTGGACTGTTTTTCAAACAGAAGCCTTATATATTGATATTTCTGAGCCTTCACTTGGTGCAGAAATGTTCTTACCAGTATTTGTATTATACCCTGTTGTCTTTTTAATTTTTTCTAAAAAGTATGGATGGTCTAATTGGAAAGATAAAATTTTTGGAAAGCTTGAAAAACCCACACTTATTGAAATCGAATAGCTTCCATACAAGTTTCCAAATTAATGGAAAAATATTTTCAAATTCTGAGGAACTTATTAAGTATTCTCAATCAATTTCAAAAGAAATAAATCAATTTTTGAGAGAGTGGTTCTCTACTGATTCTCACATAGTAGTTAAGACTTCTGGATCTACGGGAAATCCAAAAAATATTCATCTACGGAAGGATTTTATGATAAATTCGGCTTTAGCTACAGGTTGTTATTTTCAGTTAGGAGAGAATACAAAAGCATTATGTTGCTTACCTATCAAATTTATTGCTGGAAAAATGATGTTGGTTAGAGCGCTAACACTTGGTTGGGATTTAGATGTAATTGAATCTACATCTAATCCATTACAAGAAATCACAAAAGAATATGACTTTTCTGCAATGGTGCCTTTACAACTCAGAAATTCAATTTCAAAAATTGACCAAATAAAAACATTGATTGTTGGTGGAGGGGTGGTTTCTAGAGAGTTAAAAAAAGCAATTCAGACTATAGATACAAACTGTTATGCTACGTATGGGATGACAGAGACCATTACTCACATCGCTGTTAAGAAATTAAATAAATTTAGCCAATCAGAACTAGAGTCAGAATCTGTATACAAAACGTTACCTGATGTCACTATTTCAAAAGATAAAAGAAGTTGTCTAGTTATACGTGCTCCAAAAATTTCTAATGAAAATATCATTACAAATGATGTGATAGAGCTTATTTCTAAATCTGAATTTAATTGGAAAGGTCGTTTAGATCATGTTATCAATTCAGGAGGAGTGAAGTTACATCCAGAGGAAATTGAACAAAAATTATCAAATACAATATATTCACGATTTTTTGTAGCTGGAATTTTGGATGAAATATTAGGCGAAAAATGCATACTAGTTATTGAAGGGGAAAATTATCCAATAACAAAAAAACACTTTTCAAAGTTGTCTAGATTTGAAATTCCTAAAGCAATTTTCTTTATTCCAAAATTTATAGAGACGGGATCTGGAAAAATACAACGTTTAAAAACTTTAGACTTATTGTAATTATTTTGCTCTTACACTTCTAATGAGTGGTATACATTTTGCACATCATCATCTTCTTCAAGTTTTTCCAATAATTTCTCTACATCAGCTTGTTGGTCCTCTGTTAACTTTGTTGTAGAGGTTGGAATTCTTTCAAAACCTGAAGATATAATTTCTACATTTTCTTTTTCAAAGAAAGATTGAATGGCTCCAAATTGTTCAAAAGGTGCATAAATAACAATACCTTCTTCATCATCAAAAACTTCTTCTACATCAAAGTCTATCAGTTCTAATTCTAACTCTTCCATATCAATAGAAATATCCTCTTTTTTTACAGTAAAATTACAGGTATGATCAAACATGAAAACCACGGAGCCTGAGGTTCCAAAATTCCCATCGCACTTGTTAAAAACAGCTCTAACATTTGCAACAGTCCTATTATTATTGTCGGTAGCAGTTTCAATTAATACGGCTATTCCGTGTGGAGCATAGCCTTCAAATAAAACTTCTTTAAAGTTGGCAGTATCCTTATCGGTAGCTTTTTTAATAGCACGTTCTACATTGTCTTTTGGCATATTTGCAGCCTTAGCATTCTGCATAACAGCTCTTAATCTCGAATTCGTGTCTGGGTTTGGGCCACCCTCTTTTACAGCCATCACTATATCCTTCCCAATTCTTGTAAATGTTTTGGCCATTGCAGACCAACGCTTCATTTTTCTTGCCTTTCTAAATTCGAATGCTCTTCCCATGATTAACTTTTTATTAAATACTATATTTTTTTCTAATTAAACTTGAATAACACCTAAATTAAACTTCTTCTCTATAGGTGCGTGGTTTGCTGCTTCAATTCCCATTGAAATCCAAGTTCTAGTCTCTAATGGATTTATGACGGCATCAGTCCAAATTCTAGCAGCAGCATAATAAGGAGATATTTGATGGTCATAGCGAGATTTTATTTTTTCAAATAATTCCTCTTCATTTTCAGACGTAATTTTTTCACCTTTCTTTTTTAAAGAAGCTTTCTCAATTTGTAATAACACCTTGGCAGCGGAATTTCCACTCATTACAGCTAATTCTGCACTTGGCCAGGATGCAATTAATCTGGGGTCGTATGCTTTACCGCACATTGCATAATTTCCAGCTCCATAAGAATTTCCAATAATGATGGTAAATTTT
>Ga0228617_1001281_pt1 | contig 11680 bp, 10 predicted proteins | sample 18DmetaG_FD_190061 | JGI IMG/M metagenome (GOLD analysis project Ga0228617, IMG submission 190061) | Seawater microbial communities from Monterey Bay, California, United States - 18D | ecosystem: Environmental > Aquatic > Marine > Coastal | place: USA: California | collected 2016-10-20
CCAGGAGCAGGTCTAATTCCCTTGTATGATTCTTTAATTAATTCTTTATTGTCAAGTTTTTCACCCTTATCATACCCCCACTTATTAATTCTTATTTCCTTGTGTAGGTATTCAGCATAGGCTTCTGCAAATCTGTCAGCTAATGCCTTAACCATAATTGAACTGTAATCATCGATTTTATCTTCGTATTCTTTGGAAAGCTCGTCTGCTCCAAATCCGGTACTAACACAAAAACAACCTATATAGTCATCGATTTTAGAATCTTTGGATGCAATAAAATCAGCAATAGAAAAATTTGGTTCACCTTCTCTTTTTTGTAACTGTTGACGAAGGGTTAAAAATGTTGCTTTCACTTTTTCTCTTTTTTCACTTTCATATACTTCAATATCATCTCCTCTTCTATTAGCTGGAAATAAACCATAAATTGCCTTAGCTTTTAAAGATTTATTTTTTAAGATTTTTTTTAACATAACTTGTGCATCTTCAAAAAGCTCCTTTGCTTGTTTTCCAGTCAATTCGTAATCAAAAATGTCCGGGTACTTCCCGTGAAGTCCCCAAGTGTTAAAAAAAGGTGACCAATCTATATAAGGAACAAGTTTTTCTAAGGCAATTTCTTCAATGATTTCAATTCCTAATTGATTTGGTTTAACTGGCTTGAACTCATTAAAATCTATTTTAAAATTATTTTTTTTTGCTTCCTGGTAGGAAATATATCTTTTTTGATTCTTTTTATTTAAAAACTTTTCTCTAAAACTAGTATAATCTTCACTAACTTCTTTCCAATAATTGTTCTTTAAATCTTTACTTATTAATTTACTTGCGACACCAACAGCACGAGATGCGTCATTAACGTGAACAACAGGAGAATCAATTTCAGGATAAATTTTAACAGCTGTATGTGCCTTTGAAGTTGTTGCTCCCCCAATAAGTAGAGGAATTTTAATGTTTAATCTTTTAAGTTCTTTTGCTAAAAAAACCATTTCATCCAAAGAAGGGGTTATTAAACCAGAGAGTCCTATGATATCAACATTTTCTTCAACTGCAGTTTTAATTATTTTTTCGGGTGGCACCATTACTCCCAGATCAATAATTTCAAAGTTGTTACAAGCTAAAACAACTCCTACAATATTTTTTCCAATATCATGCACATCGCCCTTTACAGTTGCCATTAATATTTTTCCGGAGGAATTACTAGAATCATCAGTCTTAGCTTCTTCAATAAAAGGCAGTAAATAAGCCACAGCTTTTTTCATTACTCGAGCAGATTTTACTACTTGAGGTAGAAACATTTTACCTGCTCCAAATAAATCTCCAACTATATTCATTCCATCCATTAGATGCCCTTCAATCACCATAATAGGTTTTTCAACACTTTGTCTGGCTAATTCAACATCTTCTTCAATAAATTCATCTTTACCATTTATAAGTGAATAGGATATTCTTTCTCTTAGGTCTAAACTTCTCCATTCCTTATTAGTAGATTTTTTTGCTTTTTTATCACCAACAACACTTTCAGCAAAATCTAATAATCTTTCGGTCGCATCGTCTCTTCTATTAAGCAAAACATCCTCCACATGTTCTAACAAATCTTTTGGAATTTCGTCATAAATTTCAAGCATATTGGGATTGACTATTCCCATGTTCATTCCATGGTTAATAGCATGGTATAAAAATGCCGAATGCATAGCTTCTCTAACAGCATTATTTCCTCTAAAAGAAAAAGAGACATTACTTACTCCTCCACTCACACTAGCAAAAGGTAAATTGGTTCTTATCCATTTTGTTGCATTGAAAAAATCAACAGCATTTTTCTTGTGTTCTTCCATTCCTGTAGCTACAGGAAAAATATTTGGATCGAAAATTATATCCTCTGGATTAAAATTGACTTTTTCAACTAAAATATCATAAGATCTTTTACAAATTTCTATTCTCCTTTCAAAATTGTCTGCCTGACCCACTTCGTCAAAAGCCATTACTATTACTGCTGCTCCGTATCTCTTAATTAGTTTAGCATGGTTGACAAACTCTTCTTCTCCTTCTTTGAGACTTATAGAATTGACAATACTTTTTCCTTGAACAGTTTTCAATCCCGCTTCTATTATTTCCCATTTAGAACTATCTATCATGATGGGAACTCTGGAAATATCAGGTTCAGAAGCTATTAAATTTAAAAATTTTGTCATAGCTTCAATTCCATCAATCATTCCTTCATCCATATTTACATCAATGATTTGAGCTCCTCCATCAACCTGATCTCTAGCCACTTCTAAAGCCTCAGAATACTTATCACTTTCAATTAATCTTAAAAATTTCTTAGAGCCTGTAACATTTGTTCTTTCTCCAACATTTACAAAATTGGTTTCTTTTGAAATAACTAGAGGCTCTAATCCAGAAAGTATGAGATTTTTTTCTAAAGACATGTTTAATTTAAATTTCTGGGTTTAAATTTACTTGCTTCTTCAGCAATTAATTTAATATACTCAGGCGTTGTACCACAACACCCTCCAATTATATTTACAGATTTAGATTCTAAATATTCTTTTATTAAATCTCTCATTTCTTCAGCAGTCTGATCGTATTCGCCAAAAGCATTTGGAAGTCCTGCATTTGGAAATGCTGAAGTATAAAAATTGGTTACTTTACTTAACCTCTTTAAGTAGGGTAAAAGCAAATCAGCGCCAAGCGCACAGTTTAAACCAATACTAAGTAACGGAATATGAGATAATGAGGTCACGAAAGCCTCAACAGTTTGTCCAGATAATGTTCTACCACTTGCATCTGTAATAGTACCACTTATCATAATTGGAACAGATAAATTTCTCTGTTCTAAAACAGAGTCAACTGCAAAAAGAGCTGCTTTTGCATTTAAAGTATCAAAAATAGTTTCTATTAGAAGGATATCTACTCCTCCATCAATAAGAGCATTTATTTGCTCAGAATAAGCCTTGACTAAATCATCAAAAGTGATAGCTCTAAAACCAGGATCATTAACATCAGGGGACATGCTGGCCGTTCTGTTGGTCGGACCAATCGAACCTGCAACAAATCTGGGTTTTTTGGGTGTTATTTTTGAGTACTTTAGGGCTGCCTCTTTTGCAATTTTAGCAGATTCAAAATTTATATCATAAACTATTGATTCCATACTATAATCTGCCATTCCAATACTTGTGGATGAAAAGGTGTTTGTTTCAATAATATCAGATCCAACCTCCAAATATTTTTCATGAATAGATTTTATTGCTTCAGGCTGAGTTATCGATAATAAATCATTATTTCCTTTAACACTACAAGGGTGGTCCTTAAAACGAGAGCCCCTGTAGTCAGATTCAGAAAATTTATACTCTTGTATCATGGTTCCCATGGCACCATCAAGAACTAAAATTTTTTCTTTTAAAATATCGTAAATATTAGCCATATCGATTTAAACCTTTAATACTTGAAATTTATATTTAGAAAATTCTAAAATACCGAACAAAAGTGATGAGTAACAAATGAATCCTAGAACAGTTCCCTTATAAAAAGGGATTGCCATTACATAACAAGTGATTAAACCTTGAAAATCCAAGGAATATATAGATCCAGAAAGCCAAACTCCAAAATTAGTGGTTACAAAAAATAATAAACTGGAGGAAATAGAAGTAATAAAAACATTTTTAAAATTTACTTTTTTTAGAAAAAAGTAGCCAATTATTGTAATCAAAATAAAAGAAGTGTATTGCCAAAGAAATCCTGGATAAAACCATGTGAAATCTGAATAAAAAGAAAAAATAAAATTATTTAAAACTAAATCACTCAACCACAAAGAGGCAATAGGTATGACTAAAGCGTGATATTTATTTTTTAAATAAGCTCCACCAAATAAAGCCATTGCACCAAGTGGTGTAAAATTTGGCATATGGGGAATAATTCTTGAAAAAGATGCAAATAATATTAGCATTATAATAGTTAGATATGAAATATTTATTTTATTCATAAAATAAAAATTTGGTAATTGTAATAAAAGTATTTTTTGAATTTCATTTCTGTTTTAGCGTTTTTTTTTTGAGGTAGCAATCAGTCAAATTTTTCCTCTAAACTTGGTACAAAATTACAAATATTTTTTATTAAAAAAAAGTACTTCGGGTGGGAATCGAACCCACACTCTCGAAAGAACTGGATTTTGAATCCAGCGCGTCTACCAATTCCGCCACCGAAGCTAAGGATGGCTAAATTATAAAATATAATGATTAATAAAATAATATCAACTGAATAATTACATATACTAAAATAAATCACTAAATTTGCCATCCCCAAGAAAGAAAAATGTCATCAAAATCTACAGAAGCTAAAATTTTTGCCTGTACTCAAAGCCAAAAAATTGGTGAAGAAATAGCAAAAGCTTATGGAACAAAACTTGGTAAAATTAGTTTTCACAATTTTAGCGATGGTGAATTTCAGCCTTCTTTTGAAGAAACTTTACGTGGAAGTAGAATTTTTTTAATTGGATCCACTCACCCTTCTTCTGAAAATTTGATGGAACTTCTTCTTATGATAGATGCAGCTAAAAGAGCTTCTGCTAGGCACATAACTGCTGTTATGCCTTATTTTGGATGGGCTAGACAAGATCGAAAAGATAAACCGCGGGTTCCAATTGGCGCAAAATTAATTGCCAAATTGTTAGAAAGTGCAGGAGCAACAAGAATAATCACTATGGATCTTCATGCGGATCAAATTCAAGGATTTTTTGAAAAACCCGTCGACCACTTGTATGCTTCTACCATTTTTATTCCCTACATCGAAAAATTAAATTTAGATAACTTGACTATTGCTTCCCCTGATATGGGTGGATCAAAAAGAGCTTATGCTTATTCCAAGTTTTTAAATAGTAATGTTGTTATCTGTTACAAGCAAAGGAAAAAAGCAAATATTATTTCTCACATGGAATTAATTGGAAATGTTGAAGGAAAAAATGTGGTACTTGTTGATGATATGGTAGATACCGCCGGGACTCTAACAAAAGCTGCTGATTTAATGATGGAAAGAGGAGCCAAGTCTGTAAGAGCAATTTGTACTCATCCTCTACTTTCCGGAGAAGCATATGAAAGAATTGAAAAGTCTCAACTTAAAGAACTTATAGTTTCTGATAGCATACCATCTGGAAAAAATTCAAAAAAAATAAAAGTTTTATCCTCTGCAAAACTATTTGCTGAAGTGATGAAAAATGTTCATAACAATAAATCAATAAACCCTTTTTTTATAAAATAATACAATGAAATCAATTACAATCAACGGATCTAAAAGAGAACACGTGGGCAAAGTAGCAACTAAAGCCTTGCGTAATGCTGGAAAGGTGCCTTGCGTTATATACGGAGGAGAAAAACCATTACATTTTTCAGCAAATGAGTTATCCTTTTCTAAATTAGTATACACGGCAGACGCACATACTGTTGTTGTTGTTTTGGAGGATGGAATTAAAATTGATGCTGTTTTACAAGACATTCAGTTTCACCCTGTTTCAGATAAAATTCTTCACATAGACTTTTTTCAATTACATGAGGGTAAAGAAATAAGTATGACTATCCCTGTAAAATTTGAAGGAACTGCTCCAGGTGTTAGAGATGCTGGAGGAAACCTCCAAAAAAATAAAAGAAAACTTACAGTTAAGGCATTACCTAAAAACTTACCTGACTTTTTATTAGCTGATGTTTCAACTTTAAAATTAAATGATAGCATAACAGTTGCTGATTTATCTGAAGAAAGTTTTAATATTCTGCATCCTGATAGTCAAGTGGTTTGTCAGGTTAAAATGTCACGAGTATCCTTGTCTATTGAAGAAGAAGAAGGTGAAGATGAGTTAGAAGAAGGAGCTGAAGGAACTGAAGGAACTGAAGGAGCTAAACCAGCAGAAGGTGGTGAGGCCTCTAAGGACCAAGGAGAGACAAAATCTGAGAGTTAAAATCTGAGCTCTATCATCTAAAGCATCCCATTTATTAAATAATTGGGATGCTTTCTTTATTTTTATATAATTAAATCTTTTAATTGAACTGGTTAAGATTTCTCAACTTTGGAAATAAAAAGTCATATGATATGAAGAAATTTCTTGTTGTAGGAATTGGAAATATTGGAAAAGAATACGATGAAACTAGACATAACATAGGATTTGAAGCATTAGATTCTATTTGCAAAGATTTCAAAACAACTTTTGAAATAAAAAAACTTGGGGATGTAGCTAAAGCAAATTTTAAAGGAAAATCTTTTGTTTTTCTGAAACCTAGTACTTATGTTAATTTAAGCGGAAAATCAGTCAGGTATTGGATGAATAAAGAAAAAATACCTATTCAAAACTTAATGATTATTAGTGATGATTTAAATCTTGATTTTGGAGTGATTCGTATCAAAGAAAAAGGTTCAGACGGTGGGCACAATGGATTAAAAAATATTAATCAGGTTTTACAAACTACTCATTACAATAGATTAAGATTTGGTATTGGAGGTAATTTTTCAAAGGGAAAACAATCTGATTATGTACTGTCTCAATGGTCAAAAAAAGAAAAGTCTGAGCTAATAGACTACAAACCTCTTTTTTATCAAATTATTTGTTCTTTTGCCTTAGACGGTGTCGGACCTACTATGAATAAATTTAACAAAAAATGAAAAGAGTTAATGGAATAAATAATTTCTTAATTCATTCGCCCACAATTCTCACCCTTGGGACATTTGATGGGGTTCATAAAGGACACCAGAAAATTTTAAAAAAACTTAACTCAGAGGCCAACAAAGCTAAACTAAAATCAATTGTATTAACTTTTTTCCCTCATCCAAGAATTGTTTTAAATCCCAGATCAAACTTAAAGCTGATTAATACAATAAAAGAAAGATCTGAACTGCTTGAAAAGTCTGGAATAGATTTCCTAATAACACATCCTTTTGATAAGACTTTTTCTGAACTAAGTCCTGAAAAATTTGTTAAAAACATATTGGTTGATAAACTCAAAATTAAAAAGATACTTATAGGATATGATCACAAATTTGGAAAAAACAGGACAGCTGGAATTGAAGATTTAAAGAAATTTGGACTAAAATATGATTTTGATGTAATTGAAATAAGTGCTAAAGAACAAAATAAAGTAACTATTAGTTCAACAAAAATCAGAAAATCTATTGAAAATGGAGATTTTAATAAAGCAAAATCTTTTTTGGGATACCACTTTAATATTGAGGGTTTAGTGATTAAAGGGAATGCCATTGGAAGAACCATTGGTTTTCCAACAGCAAATTTGGATGTTTCAGAAGATTATAAATTAATTCCTAAAAGAGGAGTCTACCTAATATTTAGCCTAATCGAAAATAAAAAAGTTTTTGGAATGATGAATATTGGAATCAAACCCACTTTAAATAATGATAGAGAAACTATTGAAGTTAATTTCTTTGATTGGGAAAAAGATCTTTATAAAAAACTAATTAAAGTTTATGTATTAGATTTCATTAGAGATGAACAAAAATTCACATCTTTAATAAAATTAGAGGAGCAAATAAAACTGGATAAGAAAACATGTCTTAAGTTAATTGATGAAAAGTAATATTCTATTACATTTGTAAAAATTAAAATTCAATGTTAGTAGTTTCTAAAATAACAGAAAATTTAGAAGAATTTGCAGAGTTAATGTTAAAAAGAAATATTGACATTAAACCTAAACTCCTTAATATAGTTGAGCTAGACAAAAAAAGAAGAACTACCCAATCTAATCTTGATAATTTGCTTTCTGAGTCCAATCAAATTGCTAAGCAAGTTGGAGAACTCTATAAGAATGGAGATATGCAAAAAGCAGAAATTTTTAAAGAAAAAGCAGCTAGCTTAAAAAAAGAATCCAAAGCAATTTCTGAACTATTAAATAAAATCGCTTTTGATTTAAAATCTCTATTACTTGATGTTCCTAACGTTCCAAATAAACTAGTTCCAAATGGAAATTGTGATAGTGATAATGAAGAAATTTTAAGCGGAGGAAGCATACCTAAACTCCACAAAAATGCTACTCCTCACTGGGATTTAGCATCCAAATACGATATAATAGATTTTGAATTAGGTAATAAAATCTCAGGTGCTGGATTTCCAGTTTATAAAGACAAAGGAGCTAAACTACAAAGAGCTTTAATAAACTATTTTTTAGATAAAAATATTAATGCTGGATATAAAGAAATTCAAGTTCCCGTTTTGGTAAATGAAGATTCTGGCATGGGCACAGGTAATCTTCCTGATAAAGAAGGACAAATGTATTATGTAAATGAAGACAATCTGTATTTAGTCCCTACTGCTGAAGTTCCGGTTACCAATGTCTACAGGAACACTATTGTTAGTTCTGAGGAACTTCCTATTTGTTTGACTAGTTATACGCCTTGCTTTAGAAGAGAAGCTGGTAGTTATGGTGCTCATGTTAGAGGGTTAAATAGGCTACATCAATTTGATAAAGTGGAAATAGTTAGAATAGAAAATCCAAATAATTCTTATAAAGCTTTAGATGAGATGGTAGATCACATCAAAGGTATTTTGGAAGAGCTGGAACTTCCCTTTAGAATATTAAGATTGTGCGGAGGGGACCTTGGGTTTACTTCTTGCCTAACATATGATTTTGAAGTTTATTCAGCTGCACAAAAAAAATGGCTTGAAGTTAGTTCAGTTTCAAATTTTGAAACTTTTCAGTCAAATAGACTAAAACTAAGAATTGAAAGCAACGGTAAAAAAACTTTAGCTCATACGTTAAACGGCAGCTCACTCGCACTCCCAAGAATTGTTGCGTGTATTTTAGAAAATTTTCAGGGTGAAAATTCTATACAAATACCCAATGTATTAATCCCTTACACTGGGTTTGATAAAATTTAATTTTTTTTGAGAGATTTAAAGCCAAAAAAATATCTGGGACAACATTTTTTAAAAGATTCCAATATTTCTAAAAAAATTTCTACAAGTCTTATTTCGAAAAGTTCTCAAACTATTATTGAAATTGGACCTGGGATGGGAATTCTTACTCAGCATTTAATATCAAAAAAGACTCAAACTTATTTTGTTGAATTAGATAAAGATTCTATTTCTTACCTAAATAAAATATTTCCAAAAATTAAAAAATCAATAATACATAGCGATTTTTTGAAAATTGATCTAACTAAATTTAATTCTCCAATTGGACTAATAGGAAATTTTCCCTACAATATTTCATCTCAAATATTATTCAAAATGATTGAAAATCGTGATAGAATTGATGAACTAGTTGGAATGTTTCAACTTGAAGTTGCAAAAAGAGTTTGTTCGAAACCTGGCTCCAAAACATATGGAATTTTATCAGTTTTGGTTCAAGCTTTTTATAATACAGAACTTTTATTTAAGTTAGAACCCTCTTATTTTAATCCTCCTCCTAAAGTAGATTCAGGTGTAATAAGATTAAATAAAAAAAAACATGTAAAACTAGACTGTGATGAAAGTTTGTTTTTTAAAGTAGTTAAAACATCTTTTCAGCAGCGACGTAAAACTTTAAGAAATAGTCTAAAAAAATTTAATATACCTAATAATATAAAAGAAGGTGCTATCTTTGAAAAGCGCCCAGAAACATTATGCGTTAACGATTTTATTCTTCTAACCAATATTATAGCTGATGGAACAATTCCAGCTTAGCGATGTATTATTAAAAAAAATTGCTGATTTAATTTCAGTAAAGAATAATACCCAATTAAAAAAAATTGTTAAAGACATTCATTTTGCCGACATGGCAGAAATCATAAATGAACTAAACGAAAATCAAGGAATTTATTTAATAAAACTATTTGATAGCGAAAAGACTTCTGAAATTCTTACGGAGCTTGATGAAGATGTTAGAGAAAAAATACTAAAAGCCCTTTCTGTTAAAGAAATTGCAGATGAAATAGAAGAATTAGATAGTGATGATGCAGCCGATATTTTAGGAGAACTTTCTGAAGAAAGAAAAGAAAAAGTTATTTCTAAAATAAGTGACGACAACTTAGCTGATAATTTAATAGAGCTTTTATCTTACCAGGAAGATTCTGCTGGAGGATTAATGGCTAAGGAGTTGGTTAAGGCTAATGAAAACTGGTCTGTTTTAAAATGTCTAAGTGAAATTAAAAAACAAGGAGAAAACGTAACTAGAGTCCATTCAATTTATGTGGTTGATGACAAGGATAGATTAATTGGAAGACTGTCTTTAAAAGACCTTATAATATCTTCTTCTAAAAAAAAGATTAAAGATATTTTAATTCCGAAAGTAGATTCAGTAAATGTTATGGAAAGTGGTGAGGAGATTGCTAAAATCATGTCTAAATATGACCTTGAGGCCATTCCTGTTGTTGATGATAAAAAGCATTTATTAGGAAGAATAACTATTGATGATATTGTTGATTTCATAAAAGAAGAAGCTGAAGAAGATTATTTAATTGCAGCCGGTGTTCAGGGTGATGTTGAAGCAGATGACTCAATATTAGAACTTACAAAAGCTCGTTTGCCATGGCTTTTTTTAGGACTAGTTGGTGGTCTTGGAAGTGTATTTATTTTAGAAGGGTTTGAAGAATTCATGAACGACCCAACCTATAAAGCATTATTTTTTTTCACTCCATTAATTGCAGCAATGGCTGGAAATGTTGGCGTTCAATCTTCAGCCATAATCGTTCAAGGTTTAGCAAATGATATAGTCAAAGGAAGCCTTTTAAAAAGATTGATTAAAGAACTTGGATTAAGTTTAATTAATGGAATAATTTTAGGTCTTTTGACAATTTTATTTGGATTAGGAATTAATCAACCTTTAGAACTAAGCCTTGTAATATCTCTTTCCATGTTGTGTGTCATAATTGTTGCTGCACTCATTGGCACATCAATTCCAATAATTTTAGATAAAAAAGGAATTGACCCTGCAATTGCTACTGGACCTTTTATCACTACAAGTAATGATATTTTTGGTATTTTTCTATTCTTCTACATAGCAAAAATATTTTTATTGTAAATGAAAATACTTCATTTAGACAGTACCCATCCTTATTTAAGTAATGAATTAAATAAATTAGGGTTTGATAATTTCTTTGATTTTAAATCCTCAAAAAAAGAAATAGAAAATAAACTCTTTATCTACCACGGAATTATCATTAGAAGCAGAATTCCAATTGATAAAGTTTTAATAGATAAAGCAACTAATTTAAAATTTATTGCAAGAGTTGGATCAGGAATCGAAAATATTGACATCAAACACGCTAAAAAAAATAATATAAAAATTATCTCATCACCAGAGGGTAATTCAAATGCCGTTGGTGAGCATGCATTAGGCATGTTACTCTCATTAATAAATAATATATCCTATTCTCATAATGAAATAATTAATGGCAAATGGTCAAGGGAAGCTAATCGAGGATACGAATTAAAAAATAAAACCGTTGGATTAATTGGTTATGGTCACACGGGGAAATCATTTGCTAAAAAACTTTCAGGATTTGATGTTTCCACAATATTCTTTGATTTAAAATCAAATTTAAAAAATGAATTTGCAAGTGAAGTTACATTAAAAGAGATAAAAGAAACGGCAGATGTTATTAGTATTCATAGTTCATTAACAAAAGAATCCTATGAAATTTTAAATACAAAATTTATTAATGAATGTAAAAAACCGTTTTGGTTAATTAACACATCGAGGGGGAATTGTGTAAAAATTAA
>Ga0228617_1001324_pt1 | contig 11436 bp, 11 predicted proteins | sample 18DmetaG_FD_190061 | JGI IMG/M metagenome (GOLD analysis project Ga0228617, IMG submission 190061) | Seawater microbial communities from Monterey Bay, California, United States - 18D | ecosystem: Environmental > Aquatic > Marine > Coastal | place: USA: California | collected 2016-10-20
ATAATTGACAGGAGTGACTGGTTGGTTTTTTATAAATCCCATCTCCTAGATGCGTTCCCTCAGCACTCCAGCGAGCCGATATTAACCACCCATCCCGTTCATTCCCCATCCAATAAACCTCATCCACTTGTAGGTTTAAGTCAGGAAAAGCTGCCCTGATTGTTTCTACATAAGTTTTATAAGCGTCCCGTCCCTCAAAAAGACGATTTGTAGTTCCCTCAAAATTAACATTATCGGCGTAGCAGTCTTTCAACACACTCAGATCACCATTCCAAATATTATCATGAATACTGCGCGCAAACTTATCTGGATCAAAATCCATTGATGGCTCAGATAAGTATAGAGCCTTTTTTGGAGAAGCAGACTGCCGCAGGTCTAACCACACTTCGTTAGATCGCGGCCAACCTGCTGGTGGCTCGCTAATTAATCTTTCTGCTTCTTCCCATAAATCAATGTCAAGTTGTTGCAACATGGCAGATGTATTATAAAGCACATGTTCATGAAAAATTTCATTTTCTAAAGCTACACAATTAGCAATTACCATAACACTAATTTTTTTACCTTTTGGTTCCCCATATCGGCTAACCCCACTGTTTATACCAATAATTCGGGTCAAATGAGATGTATGAAAACCTGTATTATCATCACCAGCCCAAATTACTTCTTCTGCATCCAAAATTATATCAGGAAAGGCTCCCGTAGTATGATGGGTATCACTGATAATTTTTTCACAACCTAATTGCAGACCATAGTCATCAAATACTCTAGAATCTTTAGAATAAGTTTCTCCAATATACTCAACTTCACGGTTATCAGTTTCCCAAATTCTATGCGTAATTCGAACTATATAGTCGACAATGTTTTTATAACTTGGATCAAAACCAGATAATGCCTGGCCTGGACCAAAATCAGTTGGAATACGCACAGTCCGGCCAGATGTATATTTATCGAGTGAGATTAAAAAGTCATCAGGCATATGGCGCCTGGTCAGTGGTTTTGCAGGGTGAAAAGATTTTCTAATGGCATTACTATTCTTCACAATTTTAACCTTTGACTGCGCCAGCAGTTAATCCACTGACTATTTGCCTTTGAAACAACAAGACTAAAAAGAACAATGGTACTATCGCACTTACAACTGCAGCCACGGCAAACATAATATTTCCTTGCTCTCTTACGGAGCCTAGAAAACTTGCTATGCGTGGAACCATTGTCTGATTTTCAGAACTTAAAAGCATCGATGTAATTGCAAAATCATTATATGCGAGAAGAAAACTAAAAAGGCCTGTTGTGATTACACCAGGCCACATGACGGGGATTATCACATGCCTGAAAGCCTGAAATCGTGTACATCCGTCCACCATAGCACTTTCATCCATGTCTTTAGGAATATTTAGAAAAAATGAGTGCAGCATCCATAGTGTAAAAGGCTGATTAATCGCAACCAACACAACAATTGTCGTGGATAACTTACCCCAAACGTTCCACTCAAAAAACGGCAGAAGGTAGCCGGAAACTAAAGTAATGTGCGGCATGGCCCGAAAGATCAGAGCCAGTATTAGAAGCCAAAAAGCATACTTAAATCCAGAACGCGCCAGAGCATACCCGCCCAAAGTACCCATTGTAAGCGATATAGTCACAGTAAAAAATACAACAACAGTTGTATTAACAACATTAAACCAAAACTCTTCTTGTATCCAAGCGCCATAATAACCATTTCCAGTAAAAGAGCCACCAGTCTCCACAATAGTCAGAACGCCATAAATTGCGTTACGCCAATCTGCTTTAGAGAAAAAATCACCCTCTACCTTAAATGAACCCCAAACAGTCCAAATGAAGGGGCCAATAGCAAGTAACAACCAAAGAACTACCAAACTCGCAGAGAACCAAGTTAATAGCGGGGCTCTATTTGTTAAAGAATTTGCCATAAACTAGAAACCCTTCCGGTTAAAATCACGCCATGTGCGAATGAGCACCGGAGTTAGAATGATGCAGACAAACATTATCGTAAGCATTGATGTTGCAGCAGCGGAGCCATATAGTTTCGTAACCCCACTCAGATCATTGAAAATATTCCACGACAAAGACGTGGCCTTAGCAGAAGCTGAGAACCCCACTATTGGCTCAAAAACACGAAGGCCATCCATTAATTGCATTAGTAAAATGAATATAGCTAGTGGCATCATGTAAGGAATGATTACAAATCTAACTCTTTGCCATCTACTGGCTCCATCAATTTGAGCTGCTTCTAAAGTATCGCTAGGAATAGTCTGAAGTCCTGCATAAAAGACAATAAATGCAAATGGAGTGCTATGCCAAATACCATAAATAAACAGCATCATCCAAGTCAGGGGCGCGGATGCTTTCAGGCTTAAATCCGGATCATCAAAAATAAGCTGCAAAGTTGCGCCTATAATCCCGTTTGCATCAACCATCCAAAACAAAATTAATGACCCTATGAGAGGCGTAACAATCATTGGTAATAAAGATGCAAAAATTGTAGGCCCTTTGACCAACTGAGGCAGACGGTTTACTCCGAGTGCTATAAATAAACCTAAGACAAGCACTGAGGGCGCTACCAAGAAAGTATACGCAAGGGTAAAGAATAGCGCCTTATAAAAAGGTAAATTATAAACTCCACCTACAAAACCGAAAAGTGTTTCAGATGTAGACCAAATTTTGCTGAGCTCATCGAAAGCGAGATGATTTCTATTAGTGTATGTCTTAAGAGCATTAAATTTGCCGAGCGGCGCCCTTTCTCTTAACGCAGCAGTCGCATCTGGATCTGCTATAATGACAGTTTCACATTTGAAAGGACCGCAATTTTCAACTTCGACCATAACCTGTTCATGTTGTACAAATAATGACTGAACTACTACCGACGCAATAGGTAGCGCTATAAAAAGGACCATAAAAAGAAGTGATGGAATAATGAACCAGAAAAAAGTGCGATGCTTCATGTGTCAGATACTTTTATAGGTGGCGCCAAAAGAGTACTTTAATAGATGGCGCCAAAAGTGGCGCCATCTGTATTTCTAAATCTTAATTCAGAAAACCTTTTTCTTGTGCCGCTGTAGTGTAAGCGGCCTCTACGTCAGCTAAAGTTTGCTCCGCACTCTCGTTGCCTTGAAGAAAGTCTGGAACTTCAGCGGCGAATGCCCCATGTAACAAACCCATGTAAGGAAGCATTGGATACGGCTCTGCACCTGCTGATGCCACCATGGACACACCTTCGGCAGATCTTCCTGGCACGTATGCATCCATTAACCAAACGGCTTTATCATTGTTTGCTTTCACCATCTCTGAAGAAACACCATTAACTAGAGCTATAAAAGTAGCTTCGGCATCTTCGTCACTGATATTCTTTGCAATAGAAAAACCATCCCACCACAACGTAGACGCGGGTCGCGACCCACCTGCTACGGTTGGGGCGCCTACTGGCACTGTATTTTTAACTACTGCAGGAGTTGACCCTTCGTCATCGATCAATCCTCCGACTGATGATCCCCACATTTCCGCCATTGCTAATTCGCCAGCTTCCCAAATTGGAGCTACAGCACCTGTGTTATAGGTCAAAAAGTCTGGATTAGAATACTGCACAAGCGCCTTGAGCATCTCAAGAGTTGCAACACCTTTTGAATTGTTTACAGAAGCCTCTGCGGTGCCTGGCTTGAAAAATTCACCGCCGTGCCCAATGTACATGTTTACGACTTCTTCTCCTAAGTTCCAATCTGATTTTGTAAGCATTGCAAACGGATACTTCATAATACCTGCTGCACGTATAGCCTCTGCAGTTTCCAGAACCTCTTCGTAAGTAGTAGGAGCTGGTTTACCTACTTTATCCAAGATATCCTGACGCACAATCAAGTGCTGCGCATTGGCCATAAACGCCACTGCCATAACTTTTCCATCAATAGTAATGAGCTGGTTCTTACCAAGACTTTGTCCATGCTTAGCTACCAGATCATCCAAAGGCCTCAAAAGACCATCAGTTAATAGTGGAACGATTGATCCATTAGTAACAATTTTTGCAGTGTATTCTGCAGGATTAGCAGTTAAGGCAGGGCCTTGTAGCTCCTGGTGTTTAGCTGTGTGATTTTTAGAGAAAGTCACCGCTCCCCCTGCACATTCCTCTGCTTTTGAAACTACGGCATGAAGAGCTGGAAAGTCATTAGCGAGTATACTAATCCTTCCGCTATCAATTCCACAGCCTGCAAAAGCAGTTCCCACACTGGCTCCAGCCATCAAAGCAGCACAGCTTAATATTTTAAAATATTTCATAGATTTTTTCCCTTATAACTTTGTAAGTCTAATTGTATCCTCGGAATGCTTTCCTAATTTCTAATAGGAAACAAACCTCCAGCTTAAACTTTCCGTTAAAATTGCATACGCGTGCAAAATGTTAGCATAATATGATCACAATGCAACAATTTATTTTTATGATTTCTATTCTTGTTTGCATTGCAAAATTTTGCAAAACTTAAGGTAAAAGGTATTTTTAACTAAAAGTTTTCTCACAAAAAAAGCTTGACAGCACTCATTGAAAAGCGCACCCTTTTTCTTGCAATCGTATGCAATAAATTAGGTGATTTAGTGGCAAAAATTCAACTTAAAAATATTTCAAAGCGGTGGGGTTCGTTTATTGGGGTTGATAATTTTAACTTAGTGATTCCCGACAAAGAATTTCTTGTACTTCTAGGGCCCTCAGGATGTGGAAAAACTACGACGATGAGAATGATCGCCGGGTTAGAGGAAATAACAGAAGGTCAAATTTCAATAGATGACCGTATCGTAAACGATCTCGACCCGAAGGACCGAGATGTTGCAATGGTTTTTCAAAGCTATGCGCTTTATCCGAACCTTAATGTCTATGAAAATATTCGATTTCCATTGAGGATGAGGAAAACAAACCCAACTGAACAAAAAGAAAAAGTTTTACGAGCTGCGGAGATGGTAGAATTAACAGACTTCTTGCATAGAAGGCCAGCCGAGCTATCTGGAGGGCAAAGGCAAAGAGTTGCTCTCGCTAGGGCAATTGTGAGAGAACCAAACCTATTTTTAATGGATGAGCCACTATCAAACCTTGATGCAAAATTGAGGGTTTCTACGAGGCACCAAATTAAAAACCTAAGCCATGAACTGCAGGTTACAACTATTTATGTAACACATGACCAAATTGAAGCCATGACCTTAGCGGACAGGGTTGTAGTGATGAACAAAGGTGTTATCCAGCAAGTTGGTACACCAACCGAGATCTACGATACGCCAAATAATGTATTTGTTGCTGGTTTTATTGGTAGCCCTGCCATGAACCTAATTGAAGGTGAACTTTCAAACGGAAGCTTTGAGGCAGATAATGTAAAGATTACCGGTTTTAGCAAAAAGTTGAGCGGTAAAGTCACACTTGGTTTTCGAGCTGAAGATGCTGAAATTACCAAGAAAGGGAACGCAGCAGCTCCATTATACTCTATTGAGCTTTTAGGTGACGCTACAATTTCAACAATGCGCCTTGGCGGAGCAATATGTTCAGTGAAAGGGCCTAAAGACTATCGCGCAGAAATTGGGCAATCTGTTTCCGCATCAATCCCGCAGAAAGCATGCCATCTATTTAATTCTGAGGATGGTGAGCGAATATCTTGAAAGATAATTTTAATATTATGCAAATAGAGGTTTGTAGTGAGAAAAATAATTTTCTGAGGTCAATTTAATGCCAAAAACAACATTGCAAATAGTAAAAGAAATGGAACAAGCGCTTGAAAGAGCAGAGGTAGATTGTTCAGATTATTTTCATGATGACTTCGATTGGGTTGCAAATTTTGGCTGTGGAACAAAACGCGGTTTAGATGAATTTGAGCGTGCTTGGTACAAGCCGTTTCGCGATGCATTCGGAGATCGTCACTTTGCTACAGAACATTATTTAGAGGATGGCGATTGGGCCGCATGTTTTGGACACTGTGAGGCAACACATCACGGTGACTTCATGGGGATTGCTCCGACCGGGAAACGAATTAAAATTCCATATATTGATTTTTGGCGTGTAGAAAATGGAAAAATTGCTGAAAATCGAGTAAGTGTCGACTTTCCTGCAATACTTGCTCAGCTGGGCCACGATATTTTTAACGGCCAAGGCTGGGATCAGCTCGACAGTAAACCACCAAAAAACGCATCCTTAAGTTTTGCCTGAAAGCTGTGGACAAATTTTATGAGAAATAAGGAAATTTTTGATTATCTAGCAGCGAAATTTATTTTGGGGTATTCCGTATGAATCGAACTCGTCCAGAACAAGCCGTGTTATCAAAGGACACCGATTTGTCAAAAACGGCGGAAACTAAAGCCACCATCGAACGTATGGTGGACGGCCTGAATGATCATCGAATTGATGATATTGGAGAGTTTTTTAGTGAGGGTTTCCAGTGGATGGGTAACACTGGTTGCGGAACTAAGAATGGGCTTAAAGAATTTCAAGAAAACTGGCAAAAACCCTTTCAAGCTGCATTCTCAGACAAAGTTTGTATCGACGAAGCCAGGTTATACATGGGTGAGTGGGCAGCAGCATTTGGTCGTCAAGAAGCCGTTCACTCTGGGACATTCATGGGTATCGAACCAACAGGAAAAAAAATTGAAATTCGCTATATGGATTTTTGGAAAGTAATAAATGGGAAAATCGTAGACAACTGGGTTATGGTAGATTTTCCACATGTAGTTGCTCAATTAGGCCATGATTTATTCAATGGAGAAGGCTGGGAAGCATATGACCGTGGTGAGAAAGAGCCTCCACGTCGGGAAAACTGAGGAAACTATGGGAATTAAGTTTTTAAAAAAATCAAAACCAGAATCTGAGCGTTTAGAAGACGATGCAAAAGTACGTGCAACGGTTGAAGACACACTGCGAGATATTGAATGCAATGGTGACGCTGCTGTGAGAAAACTGAGCCAAAAATTTGATGGATATATGCCAGAAAATTTTCGGCTTAGTAAATCAGAAATTCTCGCCGCATTACAAAAGGTTTCCACCCGCGATATTGAAGATATCAAGTTTGCTCAGACACAAATACGCCGTTTCGCAGAGGAGCAAAAAGCCTCCATGAGTAATATCGAAGTCGAAACAATGCCTGGCGTCATTTTAGGGCATAAAAATATCCCGGTGCAATCAGTTGGATGCTATGTTCCCGGCGGTAAATTTCCGATGGTGGCTTCAGCACATATGTCTGTACTGACAGCATCAGTTGCAGGAGTTCCACGGATTATAGCGTCTGCTCCACCAGTAAACGGCAAACCACACCCTGCCATCGTGGCGGCAATGCATATGGCAGGAGCGCATGAGATATATGTTTTGGGTGGAATACAGGCCGTTGGAGCTATGGCTATTGGCACAGAAACTATAAAACCTGTGCATATGCTTGTGGGCCCAGGAAATGCTTTCGTAGCTGAGGCAAAAAGACAATTGTTCGGAAAAGTTGGAATTGATCTTTTCGCAGGACCTACAGAGACAATGATTATCGCAGATACAACAGTGGATCCTGAAATTTGCGCAACCGATCTGTTGGGACAAGCAGAACATGGGTATAATTCACCCGCTTGTATGATTACAAATAATGAAAAATTAGCTAGTGATACGCTTAGCGAAATAAACAGATTATTAGAACTACTTCCAACACGCGAAACGGCAGAAGCAAGCTGGCGTGATTATGGAGATATCATTATCTGTGAGAGTCACGAAGAAATGTTACAAGTTGCAAATGATATGGCCTATGAGCACGTCCAAGTCATGACAGACCGCGATGATTGGTATTTAGAAAACATGCATTCTTACGGGGCCCTGTTTCTTGGTCCTCGTACAAACGTGGCTAATGGCGACAAAGTAATTGGAACTAACCACACTCTTCCGACAAAAAAAGCAGGTAGATATACTGGTGGCCTCTGGGTTGGGAAGTACCTGAAAACTCATAGCTATCAAAAAATCATTACTGATGAAGCAGCGGCCCTGATAGGAGAATATGGATCCCGTCTATGTATGCTAGAGGGATTTGTCGGACACGCGGAGCAATGCAATGTTCGTGTTCGGCGATATGGTGGTAAAAACATAGCCTATGGTACTGCTGCTGAATAAATAAGATTATTTTTAAAGGACTCTCAAAGTGGCCTGTATTCATACATCAAATAAAGCATCTCTGAATAAATTACGTACAGCGATATATGACTTTGATGAAACAAATACTCGGAAGGCTTTATCTAATTTATTCATGCCTGATGCACTCGTTCACATGCCCTGGCCTTTTGGAGATATGAGAGGACCAGACCAGCTGTACGAAAATTGCTTCGCACCTTTAGCTAAATCAATACCTGATTTAGAGAGGCGCGATTGGATTGTAGTGGGAGGACTTACCGCCACAGAAGATGAATGGGTCGGATGCGGTGGCCATTACACTGGAACATTTTTGGCACCTTGGCTTGATATACCACCTACGGGTCATTTGGTTCATATGAGATTTCATGAATTCTACAAATTCCAGGAAGGGAAAATTGTAGAGGTCCAAATAATCTGGGATATTCCAGAAGTCATGATGCAAGCAAATTCTTGGCCAATGGCACCTTCCCTTGGTCGCGAGTATCATATTCCTGGACCAGCAACATTGGATGGCCTCGTTTCAGGTCCTTGGAATAAAGAAAAATCAAATAAAAGTTGCTCGCATATTGTTGAAATGCTTGAGCACATGAAACTCCACCCAATTTCTGGTGGAGCTGAAGTTATGGAAATGGAACGGTTTTGGCATCCTAAAATGAACTGGTATGGCCCAGCCGGAATAGGAACAAGCCGTGGTATCTCAGGATTTAGAAATTGGCATCAAATTCCATTTTTAAATGGAATGCCAGATCGAGGTAAATTTGTAGAGGAAATAGTGTATCATTTTTTTGGTGATGGTGATTATGCTGCAGTTACTGGTTGGCCTAATATGATCCAGACTTTATCTGATGACGGGTGGATGGGAATTGCACCTTCTGGCAAAAGAATTAAGATGTGTAGTCTCGATTTTTGGCGCATAGAAAATGGTTTGATCCGGGAAAACTGGGTATTGGTAGATCTTCTTGATATGTATCATCAAATCGGCGTTGATGTATTAGCTCGAATGCGTGAGCTCAATAAATGTAAAAATCTGAGCGTTAATTAAAGTGAGCGTAGAAATGATTAAGCTTCCTGAATTGCCATCGATGTCTTTAGAAGGAAAAACAGAACTAATTACAGAAACATCAGTTTTAGTCGATGAGGGTTGGACTGCAGCATGAGCCAAGCTCGCGTCACTTCCCTGCAAGTCGCTCTAAAAGCTGGAGTTTCGCAGTCTGCGGTCAGCCGAGTGTTTACACCTGGAGCATCAGCATCAGTTAAAACTATTGAAAAGGTCCAAAAAGCAGCAACCGAACTGGGCTATCGGCCAAATTCTCTCGCACGTGCAATGGTTTCCGGTAAAAGCAGAGTTATTGGTTTAGTAGTAGCCTATTTAAATAATCAGTTTTACCCAGAAGCACTGGAAAATCTCTCAAAGAAATTGCAGGAACGTGGCTATCACGTTTTGGTATTTATGGCCTCAAATTCATCAGACAATATTGACACGGTAGTTGAAGGAATTCTCGACTATCAAGTGGATGGGATAATTGCAGCTTCAGTTTCCCTTTCGCCTGAATTATCAAACAAATGTCGTAAAGCCGGTGTTCCATTGGTTTTATTCAATAGAGCGCATGAGAGCCCCAAAATGTCTGCTGTAACTTCAGACAACTACGCCGGAGGTGAAAAAGTTGCTAAGTACTTAGTTTCCGCCGGTTATGAAAAGATCGCATACCTAGCGGGTTGGGAAGGGGCTTCGACACAGCGCGACCGTGAAGCTGGGTTTGTGGACACTCTTAATGCCTGTGGCATAAAATTGTTTTCCCGTGGGTTTGGTAATTTTGAAATGGCGCAATCAAGAAAAGCAACACACGAAATGTTCAAAAATACTGCCAACGATAGACCCGATGCAGTTTTTGTGGCTAATGATCACATGGCTTTGGCCGTAATGGATACTCTCCGTTATGAATTAGGACTTAAAATTCCTGAGGATGTAGCAGTCGTGGGGTATGACGATGTTCCAGCCGCTGAATGGCCATCATACGATTTAACAACAGTTAGACAGTGCTCTGAACAAATGGTAAATATCACAATTGATATTCTTCTTGAAGAAATTGAAACTGAAGACTCTCAACCAAGAATTGTTAAAATAGATGGGCCCTTGATAATTAGAGGGTCTAGTAAAATAATTAAGGAAAACGAAAATGCAGGGTTTTGATCCAAAATTCAAAGATTTCCCCGACTATATCTTAGGTATAACAAAAGAGATCTGGGAAGATCGAGGAATTTCGACATTAAATAATTACTATGGAAAAGACATGTACCTACGCATGCCACTTGGCACTTCTCGTGGAAACTCTGGAGTAATTGCAAAAACCATGGAGACGCTCGTTGAATTTCCAGATCGTGAACTCTTAGGTGAGGATGTGATATGGTCAGGAAATGAGAAAGAGGGAATGCTAAGTTCTCACAGACTTTTCTGTACTGGGACACATCTAGGAGACAGTATGTTTGGTCCAGCCACCGGTAAAAAAGTAGTTTTTCGAGCCATTGCAGATTGTTACGCGATTAACAACTCAATAACAGATGAGTGGCTGGTGAGAGATTATGGTGGAATTGCAAAACAACTAGGCTGGAATTCGAAAGACCTCGCTGCGAAAATTATTGAAGATGAGGGGGGAGCAGCTAAATGCAAAAAGCCCTTAAATCAATCAAATTACATAGAAGGCCCGTATAAGGGTAAGGGAAATGATAATGAATGGGGAAGTAAATACGCCGATACTATTAATAAATTAATGTCTGCTGAGCTCTCCGTAATACAAAAGGATTACGACCGCGCAATCCTTGGAGAATATGCTGGGCAGATTCTCGCACGGGGATGGCAAGAAGTTGATATGTTTTGGATCGGATTAAGGTCATCTTTTCCATCAGCGCAATTTTCTATCGACCATCAAATTGGTCGAGAAGATAAACATATGCCGCCTCGCGCAGCACTTAGATGGACTTTACAAGGCAAACACGACGGATGGGGAGTATTTGGAAAGCCGACCGGCGCTGATGTTTATATAATGGGAATGGCACATGCCGAATACGGTTCTTTGGTAAAGGGGACGCCAAAAATACGTAAAGAATATGTTCTTTATGATGAAGTAGCGATCTGGAAACAAATACTTTTAAAAGCTGGATAAGTATGATCCAGAGATATATCTGTACACTAAATATCTTTTTAAGCAGAACTCTCTTCTTATAGAGTATCCTAGCGGACCGAAAAAAGTAACAATCTTTCTAATGATTGTAACAATTTTATGGATGAAGAAAATTTAGAAGATATTTTTTAA
>Ga0228617_1001327_pt1 | contig 11433 bp, 8 predicted proteins | sample 18DmetaG_FD_190061 | JGI IMG/M metagenome (GOLD analysis project Ga0228617, IMG submission 190061) | Seawater microbial communities from Monterey Bay, California, United States - 18D | ecosystem: Environmental > Aquatic > Marine > Coastal | place: USA: California | collected 2016-10-20
TCTAAAAGTTCCATCCTCAATTCTGTTTCTAGATTCATTCACTAACCACAGATAGAAAGAAAGATTATGGATACTTGCAATTTGAGGACCAAGCATTTCTTTGGATACAAATAAATGTCTAAGATAGGATCTCGAGTAACGTTTATCAACACTAGAAACACCATTGGGATCAATTGGATTAAAATCATTTTCCCATTTTTTATTTTTTATATTAATAATTCCCTCACTGGTGAATAACATTCCATTTCTTGCATTTCGTGATGGCATCACACAATCAAACATATCAATTCCCAAGGCAATACATTCCAATAAATTAGATGGTGTTCCCACACCCATTAAATATCTTGGTTTATCCAATGGTAAAATAGCACAAACTTCCTCTGTATGTTTGTACATTAAATCATGTGGCTCACCAACAGAAAGACCTCCAATTGCATTTCCTGGCAAATCAAAAGATGCAATTACTTCTGCACTTTTTTTTCTTAGGTCTGAATATGTACTTCCTTGGACAATAGGAAAAAGAACTTGTGAATAGTCGTATTTAAACGGAGTTGAATTAAATCCGTCTACACATCTTTTTAACCATCGATGGGTCATTTCCATAGAATCTTTAGCATAAGAATAATCACAAGGGTATGGGGTGCATTCATCAAAAGCCATTATAATATCTGCACCAATAGATTTTTGAATTTCCATAACATTTTCTGGTGTGAAAAAATGAGAAGATCCGTCTATATGAGATTTAAACTTAACGCCTTCTTCAATAATTTTCCTCCTTCCAGAAAGACTATAGACTTGGTAACCTCCAGAATCCGTTAAAATAGGTTTGTCCCATGAGATAAACTTATGTAATCCTCCAATCCTCTCTAGAGTTTCAATTCCTGGTCTTAAGTATAAATGATAAGTATTACCTAAAATTATTTGTGCATTAACTTGATCTTCTAAATCTCTTTGTGAGACTGATTTAACCGTTCCTGCAGTTCCAACAGGCATAAATATTGGTGTTTTTATCTCACCGTGGTCTGTTTTTAAAATACCTGACCTAGCATTTGAATTCTTATCTTTTTTTGAGAGAGTAAAGTTCATAAAACTGTGGATAAACTGCTGAAGAACAAATATAGAACATCTTAATTAAGCAATACTTTTAAATGTTTAAATGTTATTAATATAAATGACCTATTCTGAAATTGGATTTATTTTTCTTACTGTTAGTTTTTTAATTCAATGTTTTTATTTGTTTTATTTCAGTGCAAGAGTAGCCTTTTTAAAGGAAAATAAAAGTGTAAAGAAAAAAGGAATATCCGTAATAATTTGCGCAAGAAACGAAAACGAAAATCTTAAAAAAAATCTCCCATTAGTACTTAATCAAAAATATGAAGACTTTGAGGTCATTGTTGTTAATGATAGATCTTGGGACAATAGTATTGAAACATTAAACAAATTTAAAACTCAGTACTCCAAACTTAAAATAGTAGATATTCCAGACAATAACACTGACAATTTTGGAAAAAAACTAGCAATTACTATTGGGATTAAGGCGGCCAAAAACAATTATTTATTGTTTACAGATGCAGATTGTCAACCATTGTCAGAATATTGGATTAATGAAATGAGTAAAGGATTTGAAGAGGAAAAACAAATAGTAATCGGCGTAGGGATATACGAAAAAGAAAAAGGATTTTTAAATAAAATTATAAGATTTGATGCTGTTCAAATAGCAATAAACTATTTAGGTTATGCAAAAGCAAAAATAGCCTATATGGGTGTTGGTAGAAACTTAGCTTATGATCAGGATGTTTATTATTTAAACGATGGATTTAAATCCCATTACCATATTGAATCCGGGGATGATGATTTATTTGTTAATCAGGCATCCAATATAAGTAATACACAAGTCATATTCAATTCTAAAAGTATGACAATATCAAAGCCCAAAATAGAATTTAAAAACTGGGTATATCAAAAAAGAAGACACCACACTACAAATTTTAAATACAAGAAAAAGCACAAAATTTTATTAGGAATGCAATATTTAAGTGCCTTAGCTTTTTACTTTTTATTAATATTTTCATTCTTTTCAATTAATTATATAAAGATTGGCCTACTTCTTTTTACAGTAAGGTATTTATTAATTATAGCGATAAATTACAAAGCTTTCAAGATTATGATGTGCAAAGATCTTCTTTGGGCATTTCCAATTTATGAAATCATCTTACTATTTTGTCAACCTATCTTTCAAATAAATAAAAGAATTAGACTTTAATGGAGAAAGAAAAAACGTTATCACACCTTTCGGAAAAAGCTCAAAAAGATTATGAATTAGTCCTAAGAGCAACCAAGGACAAAGACCAACAAGCATTTTCTGATTTAATGGATAAGTATAAAGATCCAATATACTATATGTTATTAAAGATGGTGAATAATAATGATGATGCAGAAGATTTAACATTAGAAGCATTTGGAAAAGCGTTCAACAGATTAAACCAATACACTCCAAATTTTGCATTTAGCACTTGGCTATTTAAAATTGCAACAAATAACTGTATCGATTTTCTTAGAAAAAAGAAGAAAAACGTAATGTCTATAGATAATCGTGTCTCCAATAATGATGGAGAGGAATATATGTTCGAAATAAAAAGTGATGGAATGACTCCTGAGCAAATTGCTATGAATGAGCAAAAAATACAATTAATGAGACAGTATGTGAAAAAATTAAAACCCAGATACGAAATATTAGTTGAAATGAGATATTTTAAAGAAATGAGCTATGAGGAAATATCCATAGAGTTAAACCTGCCATTAGGAACAGTTAAAGCTCAACTCTTTAGAGCAAGAGAGTTTCTATATAACATTATGAAACATAGTTTTGAAACCATCTGATTCCACAAAAATAATTCAACATTATTTTCCAAACTTAGATCAAAATCAAATCCATCAATTTGAAAGTCTTAAAGATCTTTACTTGGATTGGAATTCTAAAATTAATGTTATTAGTAGAAAAGATACAGAGAACTTCTATACAAGACATGTGCTACACTCCTTGTCTATTGCGAAATTTATTAATTTTAAAAACAATACAAAAATATTAGATGTTGGTACTGGGGGTGGTTTTCCTGGTATTCCGTTAGCAATATATTTTAAGAATACTTCATTTACATTGGTTGATTCAATTGGCAAAAAGATAAAGGTTGTCGATAAAATAGTTGAAGATTTGGAAATTAGAAACGTAAAATCAAAAATTGATAGAGCTGAAAATATTTCTGAGAAATTTGACTTTATTGTTAGTAGAGCAGTAACCCAACTAGAAAGGTTTTGTCCTTGGGTAGAACAAAACATTGCCAAATCTAATAAAAATGAAATTCAAAATGGAATTATTTATTTAAAGGGGGGAGATTTAAAAGAAGAAATTCAAAAAGTATCTAAAAGGTACAATTTTAGAATCGAGAATATTATTAATTATTTTGAAGATACTTTTTTTGAGAGTAAATCAATTTTATACCTACACAAAAAATAAATTTTAACATATACCTTTTTTTGGTTGAATTAAGCTAATTTAACAAACTAGAAAATCAAATTCATAAAAAAATTGCCAATCAGACATTTTATATTACCTATACTAACATTTTTAACTTTTAATATTATTGGGCAGAATTTAGAATCTAGATCTACAGATGTCAAAATTGAAAGGTTATTGTTTCTTATAGAACAAATGTATGTAGAGGAAGTAGACGAAAATAAATTACAAAGTGATTTAGTTTTAGGTATGTATAACTATCTAAGACCAATGGCACTTTACCAACCAGACTCTGTATTTGAAATGCTTGGTATTACACCATCTGAAAAAACCTCTCTAGGTTTTTCAATTAAATTCAAAAAAGGGGAAATTCTTGTTGATAGCGTATTCAAAGGAAGTGGTGCAGATATCTCAAAAATTAAAAAAAATGATCAAGTACTAGAAATTAATAATAATAATTTAAAAGAGGTTTACTATTATTCTGAATTTAATGAGGTATTGTGTGGTGATAAAAATTCTAAATGTGAAGTTAAATTAGTTAGAGAAAAAGACACCTTAGTTCTTGATGTTATTAGGAAAAGAATACCAAATCTAAGTATCATACCAATTCCATCTAATAAATCTAATTCAAAAAATACCATTAATAATTATTTTCAAGGAATTAAATTTTTCGATCTCATCTATCCTGATTCTGTTAATAATACCTTGATAACAGAACATGCAATAAGGTATATGCTCGAACAATTAGACCCACACTCTACATACATATCTTTAAAAGATATTCACGATATGAATGCACCATTAAAAGGGTCATTTACTGGGGTTGGAATTAGATTTCAAATATTTAAAGATACTATCTTAATTGTCCAAGCTATCCCTGGTGGACCCTCAGAAAAAGTAGGTCTGATGGCTGGTGATAAAATTATTAAAATTAAAAATGAATTAGTTGCAGGCAATGGAATTAAAAATAAGGGAGTAAGAGATAGACTTCTTGGAGCAAAAGGTACAAAAGTCCAAATTGGGATAGTAAGAGGGAATAATAAAGAGATTTTAGATTTTGAAATTACAAGAGATAAAATCCCAATTTACAGTGTAGATGCTTCTTACATGGTTAATGACAATACGGGATATATTAAGCTCAATAATTTTTCTTCGACAAGTATAAATGAAATAAAAACTGCTGTATTCAAGTTAAAAAGTAAGGGAATGGAAAATCTTGTTCTAGATTTACAAAACAATGGAGGAGGATATCTAAAGACAGCTGTTGATTTATCTGACGAAATTTTACCAGGATATAGAAAAATTGTTTCTACTAAAGGGAGAAAATTTCCAGAAAAAACATATGCAGGAAATAAAACAGGGTTACTTGAAAAAGGAAAGGTTATTGTTTTAGTAAATGAAAGTAGTGCAAGTGCAAGTGAAATCGTGAGTGGTGCAATACAAGACTGGGACAGAGGACTAATTGTGGGAAGAAGAACATTTGGAAAAGGACTTGTTCAAAAACCAATTCAATTGCCAGACGGAACCCAAGTAAGAATTACAACATCTAAATATTATACACCAAGTGGGAGATGCATTCAGAAACCTTACAACAAAGGATCTATGGCCTATAGAAAAGAAAAGTATAGCAGATATAAATCTGGAGAATCTTTTAACAAAGACAGCATAAAAAACAACAAAAATGAAGAATTCTCTACACTCTTAAAAAATAGAATAGTGTATGGTGGGGGTGGTATTGTCCCCGATTATTTCGTCCCACTGGACACAACTGGAACTAGTGATTATTTCAGTAAACTTATTAGAAAAGGAATATTTAATCAATTTGCATTGTATTGGGTAAATAAAAATAGACCTTCACTAGAAAAAAAATATACAAATTTTGAAAAGTATAAGAAGGATTTTAACAGTAAAACTATAACTGACGAATTAATAAATTTTGCGAAAAAAGAAGGAGTAGAATTTGACAAGCCCCAATTTGAAGAATCTAAAAAAACCATTGAAATTAGACTTAAAGCAAATATTGCCCAAGACTTATTTGATTACAAAAAATTTTATGAAATAATCAATGAATTAAATGCTCCATTACAAAAATCTCTTGAAATTTTGAAAGATGACAAAGGGTTTATTAATTTAGCAAACTAAAATTTAGTTATGAAAGACAAGTCTAATATAGCAATTGCAATTTCTTTATTTGCATTTTTCATTTCTCTCTACAGTCTAACTTCGACAACAGATGACGAGGATATTTTCACTAAATCACCAAATAAAACATATATATCTCCTGATCCTGCAGCCAAAAGAAATATAGACAATGTAGAAAAAAACATGCGAGAAAATCCATTTACTCCTACAATGGATGGCTCTTCAAAATTACCTAAAACAGCAATTAAATTCACAACCGATCTTCACGAATTTGGAAATGTGGAGGTTAATTCTGAGAATAAATACTCATTTACCTTTAAAAACTCAGGAAATGAACCTCTGAAAATCTCAAATGCGAAAGGATCTTGTGGATGTACTGTACCTAACTGGCCAAAAGAACCAATTCTTCCTGGAGAAAGTGGTAAAATTGATGTTGTTTTTAGACCATCTAAAGGTCAAGCTGGTAGCAAGCAAACTAAAACTGTTACGGTTTCTGCAAACACATCCCCTGAAAATACAATTCTTAAAATAACTGCTTTTGTTAATAAAACAGCTGAATAATTTATTTAAATATTTATTTGTTTTATTAGTCTTTGATTTATCGGCCCAAACAAACTGCATTTCCAATAATCTTCCATTCATTGCTGGTGAAGAAGTTATATATGATATTGAATACTTAATGAGCAAAACATGGGTTTCTGCTGGTAAAGTAAGGTTCAAAGTAGAAGATTCAATATATAAAAATCAACCATGTCTATATTTAGAAGGAAAAGGAAGAACCTTGAAAAACTATGATTGGTTTTTTAAAGTTAGGGATAAATATGCATCCTTTATTTCAAAAAAAACTTTACTACCCCTTCACTTTACAAGAAGGGTAAGAGAAGGTGATTTCAAACTAGATTATGAGTATGATTTTGACTATGATAGAAATCTAGCTTATATTTCAGATTTCAAGGATAAAGAATATATACAAGACACTTTAGATATAATAAATTGCAGTTTTGATATCATGAGCTCTGTTTATTTTTCTAGAGCTATAAACTTTAATACATACAAAAAAAACGATACTATTCCTTTAAATATAGTATTAGACAAACAAGTTTATGAAAACATAAATATTATTTACAAAGGGAAGAATAAGATAACTAATCAGAATAAAAAAACTATTGATTGCATCCACTTTCAAATTAACCTAATTGAAGGAACTATTTTCAAAGCCAATGAGACTATGGATGTTTTTGTGAGTGATGATGTCAATAGAATCCCAATTTATGTAGAAGCAGAGATACTTGTAGGTTCTATTAGAGTTTTCTCTAAAAATATAAAAGGAACCAAAGCACCTATGAGTTACTTAGACTAATTCCTACTTTCTAGTTCAATTTTAATTAAAGAAAGTTCTCTACTTGTTTGCCCGGAAACCGAAGTATTCTCCTCAGCTCTTCTTATAAGGTATGGAATAACTTCCTTTACAGGGCCATAGGGAACATATTTAGCAACATTATAGCCTTCTTTTGAAAGATTAAAACTTATATGGTCACTCATGCCAAGAAGTTGGGCAAACCAAATTCTAGAATCGTTGTTTTTAAATGCCTTTTTTTTCATGAGATCAGTTAAATGTAAAACACTTTTTTCGTTATGAGTTCCTACACAAAGACTTACAGTCTTAATATTTTCAATACAAAACTCTACAGCCTTGTTAAAGTCATTATCGGTTGCTTGTTTGTCTTTTTGAATTGGATCTGGATAGTTCTTCTTACTTGCTTGCTCTCGTTCCTTTTCCATATATGCACCACGAACTAATTTTAGACCTAGATTCTTCCCATTTGAGTTACATCTTGAAATTAAATCTTTCATATATCGGAGTCTATCGTGACGATATAGCTGTATAGTATTATACACAATTGGAAATTCATTATTGTACTTAAAAATCATACTTTCCACCACATCATCAATATAATCTTGGTACCAACTGTCTTCAGCATCTACAAAAATAGGAACTCTATTTTCACTCGAAGCTTTACAAATTTCATCTACTCTTCTGGTAACTAAATTTAGTTCTTCAAGCTCATTATCATCTAGACTTTTAAAATCTAGACTTGCTTTTTCAATTAAAGATGATTTACCTAAACCAGTAATTTTGAAAACAGTAAATGGGATTTTACTATTGTTTGCTGAGAAAAGAATGGTTTGAATTATTTCTTCTTTTGTTTTTTCAAAATCAGACTCATTTTCTTTTCCCTCAACTGAGTAGTCTAGAATAGTACCTATTCCAAATTCATAAAGTTCATTGATTTTATTGGAACAATCTTGAATATTCTCTCCACCACAAAATTGATTAAAAATGGTCATTTTTATGAGTTTCTTAATAGGTATTCTCAGAAAGAATGAAATTTTCAATAATAAACTTCCAATTTTAACTAAAAGTGAATGTTGAAGGATTGAAAAAAGATAATACGATTTTCTTAACTCCCAGTTGGACTTATGGGCAAATACAGGTTTAGTATCATCAAAATTTATCATAACAGCTTTTTATTATCTGCCATATCAGTTAAAATTTTTGATAGGTTTTTTGTAAGGTTTCTTCTTGAGTATTTTAGATAATTTTTATTTTCAAATATAAATTCATTTGACATATAAGTTTCTATAAAATCATATATCCCATTTTCATCTGAATAATCAAATGTTTTTCCCGCTTTGCATTCCTCAATAATTTTAGCAGCATCGCCATCTGTTGGACCAATACATAAAATTGGCTTTCTAGCTCCTAAATATTCGAAAAGTTTTCCAGTTAATATTCCTTTATTGTTAGATATTTTAGGAATAACTAAAAGGAGCATATCACTAGCTAATAAAAGATTAATGGATTCTTTATGTTTCACATGATTATTAAAACTAGCAACTTCATTAAGTAAAAGTTTGGTTGGTTCGTCTGCTTTACCAGTAAACTCAAGATTAATATTGAGATTGGAAATTGCCTTTTTAATGGAGTCTAAAGGATAATCTTTAGTAATAGTTCCAACATAGGAAAGTAAAAATTTACTGTTATTATTTTTTGATGAAACTAAAAAATCATCATCGTCAAAGCCGTTCGGAATTATGTGAATTTTTGATTCTTTAACTAGATTAGATTTATTTAATAAAAGTTGTTTAATAGAATCACTAACTACCACTACTTTATCAGATTTTTCAATGACTCTTTTTTCATAATTTAAATCTTTTTGCTTAGCCCATTTAGTATGAAGCATTGATTTGTAATAATATATATCTGTCCACGGATCTCTTAGATCCGCAATCCATTTAATATTTTGTGTTTCTTTTAGTTTTAAGCCAATAAGTTGGGTAGAATGCGGAGGACTTGTAGTAATTACGGTATCAATATTTTCTTTTTCTAATATTTCAACAGCCTTTTTGTAAGCAAAATTATTCCAACCTTTTCTCGAGTCTGGAATAAAAAAATTTCCTCTAATAAATCTTGCTATTTTTTGAAAAAAATTAGGCCTTCCTTCATTGGCAAAACCAGCATAAGGAGTTTGATTATTATTAATTTTCTTGTAAAAAGAGTATGGTTCATTTGTTTTAGTTAAATAAACATTGGTATTATCTGGTATATCGTTTTTTAATGAATTATCTATTAATGGGTATGAAGCAAAATCTGGATCTACACTTATAATAAAAGGATTAATATTTTGATCTTTAAAATACTTTATAAACTTAACCCATCGTTGAACTCCTGCTCCACCGCTAGGTGGCCAATAGTAAGTGATGACCAAAACCTTTTTCATATTTCTGGGAATTGCCTTTCCTTTAATTTAAAAAACAACATTAATAGAAATAAAAGAAGTACAATAATTGAACTTGAAAATGAAACTATTGAAGCGTACTTAAAAATTGGCAAATCGTACTTAAATAAAATTTGGTGAGTTCCAGAACTAACTTTTAATCCTCTTAAAATATAATTTATTCTTACATGAGGAGTTTCAACTCCATCTACAAAAGCTTTCCATCCCTTATCGTAAAAAACTTCCGAAAAAACAATTAACTCTTCAGACTGGGATTGTATCTGATATTCTAACTGATTTGCTCTGTAACTTAAAAGATTAACTTCAGAAGTTCCTGACATGGAAATATCTCCAATTATATCCTTATACTTTTCATCAATTACAGCAATATTGGATGGGTCAAAAGAGGAATCGTTTAAAAAGGAAATTTCTGCATCAGCATTAGGAACCCATTTAATTTCTTTGACTGTCCAAGCATTTCCTAATGTATATGGATTTTTTAAAACTCCCGGAGTCTTGTCCCTATTTGGATTCACAAAATCTACAACAGCATTGCCTTCTGGATTAAAAATATAATACTTTGTATTTAGCATATTAAAGAAATGATTTGATTTTAGTAAATCAAACTGATTGCTCTTTAAAGAATTATTCAAATTATTATACTCTTTTTGAAAATAGAAATCAATAAGTTCTTGGACTCTCTTAACTTTAACTGCTGAATATCCTCCAATAGATTTATGAAGAAAGGAGGTTCTAGCAGTGTTAAGAGGATTACCCATTTCTAAAACACGGTAATTGGTGTTTAAGTTAAGAGCTTTAAAAGATTGAATATTGGCAATTCTATTTCTATAATCACTGTCTTCAAACTCATTTAAAACATCTCTCATTGTGTTTTGAACACCTATTCTTAAATCATTATTTTGAGCAATTTCATAATCTCTAATTGCCAAATCGGCAGCTTTGGGAGAATGTGGATAAAACTTAAGCTCATAATCCTGCCAATACTTTAATCCACTTTGTCTAGTAAGCTGTGTTTCAAGATCTGAATGGTCATTATTGTTCAAATATCTTTTACTAACACCCCACATATCGAACATAACTGTCAACCCAATAGAAACAATTAAAATGTGCTTTGATATTTTATTTTTTATAAATAAGAATAGAAATAATAAAACTATGGAAACCAAAATCAAAGAACGTAAAGCATCTTGAGAAAGAATACCGATTCTGAAATCAATTAACTCACTTACATAAGATCCAGTTTGAGGATCCATCACGGATAATTGATTAATTATTTGTTGTTCATTTTGCGATATAAAATTTAGAAATAAATCAGGACTAATTACCAAACTCAAAAAGAATAGGATTATAATTGAGCAAAGGATATAAAATAAATTTAAGTTTTCAATTTTTGCAAATTTTAAATCTACTTCTTTATTCAAAAAATCTGATTTTTTTTCAATAAACTGAAACAACCATAGTATTCCTATTAGAGGAAGGATTAGTTCTGCTATGACTAAAATCATAGTAACTGATCTAAATTTTGAATAACCAGGGAAAAAATCAGCAAATAATTTGGTTAGAAACATCCAGTTGTGTCCCCAGGATAGAAAGATTGAAATTAATAGTATAAAAAATAAAGGCCACTTAATCCTATCTCTTAAAAAGAAAAGACCAAGAAAAAATAAAACAAAGATAGTAGCACCAATATAAACCGGACCAGCAGTTGAAGGCTGGTTCCCCCAATAAGAACTTATAGTCCATCCTTTTTGATAAGCATCTTTAACAAAATTCTTTAGTCTAGTGCTCACATTATTATTTTCCATTAAATTTTCGTCTAACAAGTAAGGGCCTGAGCCACCTCCCTTGACATTAGGAATAACAAAATTTAAACTTTCACCAACTCCGTAGCTCCAATTGGTCATATAATTGATGTCTAAGCCACCTGTTTTAGCCTTTTCATTATCCCCAAGGGTTTTTGAAGTTAGGTCAGATGGG
>Ga0228617_1001329_pt1 | contig 11431 bp, 11 predicted proteins | sample 18DmetaG_FD_190061 | JGI IMG/M metagenome (GOLD analysis project Ga0228617, IMG submission 190061) | Seawater microbial communities from Monterey Bay, California, United States - 18D | ecosystem: Environmental > Aquatic > Marine > Coastal | place: USA: California | collected 2016-10-20
CAAATTTTTAATAGTTAAAAATCAATATTAATAGTATGTCAACAGCTAAAAATAACAACGAGGAAGAGGTAGACTTAGGTTCTCTATTTGTAATTATAGGAAAAGGATTTAAAAACTTTTTTAATTTTATTGGAAGTATTTTTAAGGGTGCTTTTCATTTTTTAATAATAACCTTATTATTTTTTAAGGAACATTTGTTAAAGATTTTTATTGCTGGATTCTTAGGTTTTATTTTTGGTTCTTATTTAGATTATACTAAAGGAGTTATTTATGAGTCTAAAATGCTGGTGAAACCAAATTTTAGTAGCACCAAGCAATTGTATAGTAATATTTTATTTTACAATGATTTAGTAAATCAGAAAGAGTATGAATTATTAATAGAGACTTTTCAAATTAATCAAGAAGAAGCTGAATCATTAAGAGAATTTTCTATTGAGGCCTTGACGAATGAGAATGACATCATAATTTCATATGATCAATTAGCTCTTTCGGTCGATACTTTAGCTATTAACGATTATGATTTCCAATCTTTCAAGAAAGCGTTTACAAACTATGATTATTTTATTCATGAAATTAAAGTAACATCAACTCAAAATAAAATTTTTAAAAAATTTGATGAAATAATTTTATCCTCCATATTAGAAAATGATTACTTCAAGAAAGTTAAGGAGTCAGAAAACTCAGATCTAGAAAGAAGTTATAATCTTTATGACAAAAATATCAGTCAAATAGATACTTTAAGAAAAGTATATGAAAAGGTCTTATTAGAAGATGCAAAAAACTCTACATCAGGAACCAATATTAATTTGAGTGGAGAAATTAACGAGCATGTAGATATAGAACTTTTTAAAATAAATAAAAATTTAGATTCTTATTTAACTGAAATAAATGAAAAAAAGTCAGATAAAGATAAAATAATCAATGTAATTTCTAGTTTCCAAAAAGTGGGAAATGTTTCAGGCGGAATTTTAAAATCAAGTAAATTTATATATTTTTCTATTGGTTTTATTGCAATGGTATTCATTTTACTTCTAATGAAACTAAATACTTTTTTAGATAAGTATAATAAATAATTATACATAGCAAGTTTTTGTCACCATACCAAAAATTAAATTTCTTTATAACTGATAGTAGAATACTTTTTGTTAAAAAAATAAAGTGAATGTTAGAGTTAAAAAATAAATCAATATTAATTACTGGAGGAACAGGCTCTTTGGGGAAAGCCTTAACGAAACATATTTTAGATAACTATCCAAAAGTAAAAAAAGTAGTTATTTTTTCAAGAGATGAGCAGAAGCAGTTCCAAATGTCACAAGATTTTCCATCCAGTAAATATCCTCAAATCCGTTTTTTTATAGGGGATGTTAGAGATAAAGGTAGATTAGTTAGAGCTTTTCAACACATAGATTATGTAATCCATGCAGCTGCCATGAAACATGTTCATATAGCAGAATACAATCCTGGTGAATGTATAAAAACAAATATTGGCGGTGCTGAAAATATTGTTGAAGCTTCTCTTCAGAGCAATGTAAAAAGAGTTGTTGCACTTTCAACAGATAAGGCATGTGCACCAATTAATTTATACGGAGCAACAAAATTAACTTCAGATAAACTTTTTATTGCAGCAAACAATATAAAAGGGGAAAAACAAATAAGATTCTCTGTAGTCCGATACGGGAATGTAATGGGGTCCAACGGTTCAGTAATTCCTTTTTTTATTAACAAAAAGAAACAAAATAATAGTTTGCCAATAACTGATCCCAATATGACACGATTTAATATTTCTCTTCAAGGAGGAGTAAGTATGGTAATGCATGCCCTAGAACATGCTTGGGGTGGTGAATTATTTGTGCCTAAAATACCATCATATAAAATTATGGACCTAGCAGAAGCCATTGGTCCAAAATGTAATAAACCAATTATTGGGATAAGACCAGGAGAGAAGGTTCATGAAGAAATGATAACACCTTCAGATTCTTTTTACACCTATGACTTAGGAAAGTATTATACAATTTTACCTGCTACACACATGTGGAATCTAGATGAGTATTTAAGCACATTTAAAGCAGAAAAAGTCCCTTTAGGATTTAGTTATAATTCAGGAGAAAATCAAGAATGGGAGACTGTTGAAAGTTTAAGAGCTTTAATAAAAAAACATGTTGACGATAGTTTCAAAGTATAATGAATACTAAAATAATACCATACGGAAGACAATCTATTGAGAAAGATGATATTGATGCAGTTGTCAATACACTTCAGTCAGATTTTCTAACTCAAGGTCCAAAAGTATTGGAATTTGAAAAAAAGTTTGCAGATTATATTGGAGCTAAGTATGCGGTAGCAGTGAATAATGCAACCTCGGGTCTTCATATCTCTGTTTTGTCCTTAGGGTTAAGTAAGGGAGATAGAGTTATTACTACACCAATTACTTTTGCTGCTTCAGCGAATTGTGTCAGATACACAGGCGCAGAGGTTTGGTTTGCAGATATAAATCCTGACACTTATTTGTTATCTCTAGAAAGTGTAAAATCTTTATTAGAGAGTAAACCAAAAGGATTTTTTAAAGGGATTATTCCAGTTGATTTTGCAGGACTACCCGTTAATTTAGAGGATTTTCGATCTCTAGCAAATGAGTATAATCTCTGGTTAATTGAAGATGCTTGTCATGCTCCAGGAGGTTATTTTACTGATACCAAAGGTGTAAATCAACGTTGTGGTAATGGAAATTATGCAGATTTGGGTGTTTTTTCTTTCCATCCTGTAAAGCACATTGCTTGTGGTGAAGGAGGTATGGTAACAACCAATTCTGAAGTATTATACAACAAGCTTTTATTGCTAAGAACCCACGGAATTACTAAAGAAAATATGCAGGAAAATCAAGGGGCTTGGTTTTACGAAATGCAAGCCCTAGGGTTTAATTATAGATTAACAGATATTCAATCTGCTTTAGGAATTACCCAATTAGCTAAAAATGACAGAGGAGTAAAGAAAAGAAATGAAATTGCTAAGATATATAAGCAAGCTTTTCAAGGGAGAGTTAAATTTCAAGAGTTATCCAAAAAACTTTATAACGCTCACCATCTATTCGTAATTGAGGTTGAGAACAGAAAAGGCTTGTACGAATTTTTGAAAGAACATCACATATTTACTCAAATTCATTATATCCCAGTTCATACTTTACCCTATTACAAAGAAATTGGATATGAGACAGCTGATTTATCAAATGCAGAAAACTATTATTCAAAATGTATTAGTTTACCAATGTACCCGACATTAAAGCACAAAGAACAAAAATTTGTAATTGATAAAGTATTAGAATATTTAAATGTCTAGACTAGCAATCATACCAGCAAGAGGAGGAAGCAAACGTATTCCTAGAAAGAATATTAAATTATTTTTAGGGAAGCCTATTATTTCATACTCAATAGAATCAGCTCTTAAGAGTAACCTTTTTGATGAGATAATGGTTTCTACTGATGATGATGAAATTAAAGAAATTGCTCTTAAATATGGTGCTAAAGTACCTTTTATGAGATCTGCTAAAAATTCAGATGATTTTGCTACAACAGTTGATGTAGTGGAGGAAGTTTTAGAAACTTACAAATCACAAAAAAAGGAATTTGATTATTGCTGTTGTATTTATCCAACAGCGCCATTTGTTTCTAAAAATCTATTAACTAAAGCTTTTCATAAGCTGCTAGACCACAAATTTGATTGTGTTTTTTCTGTCTCAAAATACAGTTTTCCAATACAAAGAGGTATGATAATTAATGATGAAGATAAAATTGAAATGATTGATGCTTCAAAAATGAATATAAGATCTCAAGATTTAGAACCTTCATATCATGATGCAGGACAGTTTTATGTTTTTAACGTGAATTTATTTCTTCAAAACCATAAGCTATGGACTAACAATACAGGTTGTTTGGTTATAAATGAGTTGGAGGCACAAGATATTGATACTGAAATAGATTGGAAATTAGCTGAATTGAAATATAAATTGTTGGTGGATGCAAAAAGAAATTCTTTTTAGAGCTGATGGAAATTCAGAAATAGGTTTAGGGCATTTATATCGCTTATTTAGTTTGATTGAAATGCTCAAAGAGCACTTTCAATTTACTTTTGTGTCTTCAGAAAATTCTACTGTAAATATTATTCCAAATAGTTATCAACTTAAAATTATTCCGAGTCAAATTACCATTAAAGAAGAACCTGAATGGATATCTAAGGAGTTTGATAAAAATAATACCCTATTAATTGCTGATGGATACCAATTCGATTCAAGCTACCAAAGAAAAATAAAGGAAAAGGGTTTTATATTTGTATACATAGATGATTTAGCTTCTGAACATATGTTTGCAGATCTCATTATAAATCATTCGCCAAATATTACCTCTCAGATTTATTCTACAGAGTCTTACACTAAATTTGCTTTGGGAACAAAATATGCTTTATTACGCCCCACTTTTTTAGACCTTATAGCAAAAGAAAATACAGTACAAAAAATAGATAGGGCTTTCGTATGTTTTGGTGGTGCAGACCCTTATAATCTTACCTTAAAAGCTACCAAAGCATTATTAAAAATACCTCAAGTAAAGCATATAAATATTGTATTAGGCGGGGCATATTCGCATAAAGAAATCTATACTTTAACACAAAAAAATATTAAAATCTATCAAAATATTTCAGAAGAAGAACTGATGAAAACTATGGTTACTTCTAATTTTGCTATTGCTCCAGCAAGTACTATTTTATATGAACTTTGCTGTGTTCAAATACCTGTTCTAAGTGGTTATTATGTAAATAATCAGAAAAAAATTTACAATGGTTTTGCAAATAAAAAAGCAATTTTTAAAATGGGAAATTTGAAAGACTTTAGCATAACCTCATTTGAAGATCATTTAATTCAATTTTTAAAAATTGATTTTCAAGAACTTATCAACTGTCAAAAGAAAATTTTTGATCAAAACATCAAAAATCGATTCTGTAAATTAATCTCAAGTTTATGATAACATTAGGAGTATTATGTAGCGGAGGTTTAGGATTCGATACGTTGGTAAAGATTCATAATGAATATCAAATAAAATTCATTTTAACAGATAAAAAATCAATAGAGATTATCCAATTCTCAAAGGAACAAGAGATCCCTCTTTTTATTGGTAATCCAAGAAATGGAACTGGTTATCAATTCATAAAAAACATTTCTGTGGATGTTATAACATCTATTAATTATTTGTTTTTAATTGCAAAAGATATTATTTCTCATCCAAAAAAACTTATTTTTAATATTCATGGGTCATTATTGCCCAAATATAGAGGGAGAACACCCCATATTTGGGCAATTATTAATGGAGAAAAAAAGACTGGTATTACCGCTCATTTAATTGACTCTGGATGTGATACAGGAAGTATTATAGAACAAATTGAAATTGATATTGAGTACAACGATACAGGTGGTATACTTTTGGGGAAATATGCTAAAGAATATTTTCCATTAGTAGAAAAGGTTTTAAGTAGCGTAGAATTAAATCAATTAACTTTAAAAAAGCAAATTGAACTAAATGCTTCTTACTTTGGTAAAAGAACGCCTTTAGACGGAGAAATTAATTGGTCTTGGTCTAAAGAAGATATTAGAAATTGGGTAAGAGCACAAGCTTTCCCGTATCCTGGAGCATTCACTTTTTATGATAATTTAAAGATTATAATTGATAAAGTATCAATCTACGAAGGTCATTTAAGTACAAAAATTCTCAATGGAACATTAATAAAGTTAGACGCAAATATTGTTGTTAAAGTTAGTAATGGATATCTTAGGTTAGATAGCGTCAGAACAGAAAATTGTATTTTTGATGAAGGTAAAAAATTAGGGAATGAAAATAGGCGATAGATATATAGGAGGAGATAATCCATGCTTTATAATTGCGGAATTATCTGCGAATCACAATGGTGATTTAAATGTTGCAATTGAAACCATTAGAGCAGCAAAAAAAGCAGGTGCAGACGCTATTAAATTACAGACCTATACTCCAGACACATTAACTATAGATTGTAATAATGAACACTTTAAAATAGAAGGAGGTACACTCTGGGATGGTAAAACATTGTATGAGTTATATGGAGAAGCCTACACACCTTGGAGTTGGCATAACCAACTTTTTGAGGTAGCTAGAGAAGAAGGATTAATTTGTTTTTCATCACCTTTTGATGCTACAGCTGTAGATTTTTTAGAAAAATTCAATGTTCCAGCCTATAAAATAGCCTCTTTTGAAATACAAGATATTCCTTTAATTACCTATACAGCTTCAAAAGGAAAACCAATTATTATCTCTACTGGAATAGCTGAAGAAACTGATGTTAAGTTGGCTGTTGATACCTGTAGAAAAGCTGGGAATAATGATATTATATTGCTAAAATGTACTTCCTCTTATCCTGCACCCCTGGAATTGGCAAACTTAAATACAATTCCAGATTTAAAACAACGTTTTAAGGTAGAGGTAGGTTTTAGTGATCATACCTATGGTTTTCTAGCACCAATAGTTGCGGTTACTTTAGGCGCAAAAGTGATTGAAAAACATTTTATTTTAGATAAATCCATTGGAGGGCCTGATGCAGATTTTTCTTTAGATGTTTCCGAATTCACAGAAATGGTTTCTAAGGTTAGAGATGCCGAAAAATTATTAGGCACAGTATCTTATGAGATTTCTGATAAAGTAAAAAACAACAAAAAATTTGCTAGATCTTTATTTGTTTGTGAAAATGTAAAAAAAGGAGATACAATCACAAAAGAAAATATCCGATCTATAAGACCAGGTTACGGATTACACCCAAAATATTATGATGAAATATTAGGAAAAACATTCTCTGAAGATGTTCAAAGAGGACAGCCGCTATCTTTAAAGATGATTAAATGAAAATACTTTTTATAGAAAATAGACATAAAACTTTTTTTTATGAACCTATAGCAAAAAAACTTCAAGAAGAAGGAATTGAAATCTCCTGGTTGATTCAAAATAAAGAATTTACACCAAATCTAGATTCAAAAAAATATAGCATTCCCTATCCAAATACTAAAATTGATATTGAACTGGATACCGAAATAGAAAGTCTAATAAAAATCGATAGACAATTAAATCATTTTGAACAAAAAGATAGTTCCTACTTTTATTATTACAACCAAAAAATTAAAGAAATCCTTGAAGAGATAAAGCCAAATATTGTTTATGGAGAGTCAACTGCATTTCATGAACTCTTAACAATTTTAAATTGTAAAAGAAAAGATATTTTATACTTGAATCCTTCTTCTTGTAGGTATCCAAAAGGTAGATTTTCATTTTACAAGTATGATACTTTAACTCCTTATAGTGGTAGTGGAGAAGTTTTAGAAAATACTACAGCTGAAAAAATGATTAGTCAGATAGTTAACAGAAACTCGGCTCCAGATTATATGAAATTGAAACCACCATCGAAAATTTCAAAAATAAATGACAAGGCTCTTAAAGTTAAATCCTATTTTTTTGGAGAAAAATACAACACTCCTAACCCAATAATAAAGTTAAAGTTAGAAAAACAAAAGAAACAAAACATTATAAAATGGGATGAAGTTTCTAAACAAAGCATAAAAAAAGGAAATGATTTTTTACTATTATATCCATTACAAATGCAGCCTGAAGCAAATATTGATGTTTGGGGTAAAGAGCATAGAGATCAAACAAAGTTAATTGAGGATGTAGCAGCTTCATTACCTAAAGACTGTAAATTAGTAGTAAAACCAAACCCTAAATCTAATTATGAGATTTCAAAAAATTTAATCAGTTTAGCTAGAAAGCATCAACAGATAGAAATTTTACACCATAATGTAAAAATGGATGATGTTTTACCAATAATAGATTTGGTAATAACTGTTACCGGAACAATAGCAATCGAATGCATATTATCAAAAAAACCAATTGTAACAGTTGTTAAGACAATTAATAATAAAATAAAGAGTTGTATTTATATCAATTCCTTAAATGTTGGATTGAAAACAATTATAAAAAAAGTTCAGAAAGGAGATTTCCCTCATGTTACAAAACAAGAGATGATAATTTTTATTAGCGAATTAAATCAACTGAGTTACAGAGGTAAAATTTCAGATCCCTATACAGATGCTTCTTGTATTCACCAAGAAAATATTAATGATATTGCTAAAGCTTTCATTTCGGTAATAAATAACTATGATAAGAAAAACTAATTTTTCTTTTTTACTTAAAAACAGTTTAACCAAAGTTACTGTAGCTGGATTAGTATTATGGATTCTTTTTTTCTTTCTAGTTCCACTTTCTGTAAAAAAACATGTCGGTTGGATACCTGTATTTTATTTATTGATTAATTATTTTGTTTTTATAATTGGGTTAAATATCATTCCATCTATAAAAAAAGAAAATAGAGATACATATAAAGTCAATAAAAATATACTTAGGAAATTTCTCTACATTATTATTTTGATAGCAGTTATTGGATTTTTTTTTAAAGTGTTAGATAAATTTTATATAAGAGGCGCTTCATTTTCTAACTCTATATCATTAAATAGAATCATTTTAGAAAAATCTGGATCATCCATCGTTAGCATTATCGCTGCATTATTAAATCCTTTTAGTTTTTTACCGTTGTTCATCTATTATTATTTAGGAATCAAAAATAGATTGCTATTAATTTTTTGTTATTTTTTGTTTTTTTCTACTGCTTTTGAATTCATCATGCTTGGGTCTAGAGCTGGACTTTTTGTAATCATTTTGTTATTACTTATTTATTTAAGGTATTTTAAAAAATTAAAAATCTCATTAGCAAGAGTTTTTGTTGTGTCATTGATTATGATTTTTGTTATGATTTTTTCATTACAATTATTTATAGAAAGAACCAAGGATTTTGCAAAAACAGATAAAATAGCTGTAGAACATATTTTGACTAGATCTGGGTATAATTTTACTGTAGAACCAACCAAAGATGCAAAGCATAAGATTATCAATACAAAAAATAAAACAGTCCAAGCCTACAGGCTTGGATTGATGAATTTTGGACAATATTATTTACATGGTGTATTTGAATTTGGGTATCTATATAATAATTATAAAAAAAATTATTGGTATGGAGGGTATACATTTAACATATTTGCCAAGTTTATTAATATTATGTTTCGAACAAATATCAACCTAAAAGAAATACAACAATCACCGCCTAGAACTGGTGTTTACACAACTTTTTTTGGCCCTATTTTTATTGATTTTGGATGGTTTTCATTGGTTTTTATATTCTTTTTTGGAGTTTTTCAAAAACTTATACATAACAAAATACTCCAAGGAAGATTTCAATTTACTCCGCTGTTATTTTATTTATTAATCATTAACTTTTTTATGCCAGTTTTTAATTTTATTAATGGAGCGCAAGGTTTATATAATTTAATATCTTTCGGATTTTTTGCAATAATTTATATACTTTTAACAGGAAAGTTAAAACTCTCGAATAAAAATGGGAAGCAACAATACTTTAAAGCATTAAAATAATATAATGAGATTTTTAACAGCACTTTTCTCCCTTTTACCAAGTAAATTAGCGAATCTGTTCCTAAAATTACTAGGACATAAGATTAGTTGGAATTCGAAAATAGGATTATCCATTCTATATGTTAAGAGTTTAACATTAGATGAAAACTCAAAAATCGGACATTTTAATTTTCTTATAGTAGAGAGTATTAAACTTTCTGACCAGGCTGTAATTAAGAATTTAAATCTTTTTAAAGGACCCATAACTGTTTTTTTAGGCAGAAAAAGTAGAATTGGAAGATTTAATAAATTTAGAAGAGCATATAGCCCTATAACATATGGTAAATCCTCTTTGTATATTGAGGATGGTACTGGAATTACATATCATAATTTCTTTGATTTAACCTGTAGTATTACTTTTGGAAAAAACAGTCAAGTAGCAGGAAAAGGATCACAGTTTTGGACACACGGCTATATGCATTCCAATTCAGGAACAGATAGAATACGTGTAGATGGAGAGATAATTATAGGTGATAATGTTTATGTAGGTACTAGATGTGTTTTTAACCCAGGAGTTAAAGTTTCTAATTCTATTAATATTGGAGGGAATTCTGTGATTTCAAAAGATTTAACGGAATCTGGAATGTATGTGAGCCAATCTCTCCGATATTTAAAAAAAGATATTCAAGAAGTAAGAGAAAGATTAAATCGGGTCCATGAAAAAAAATTAATAGAAGAAGTTTACATAAAGAATAAATGAAAAATTTATATTTTTTTTTATGCATTCTAGTTCTTTTTCTTTCTTGTAAAGAAAAGCCGGCTAGCGGAAAAACTGATAGTGATAAAAAAACAGCATTTAAAGAAACACAAAAAAATCTTTCTGAGAATGCATATATCTTAAATGAAAATTTTCCTAAAGGAGATGTTCGTCGTTATGGTATATTTCCCGACTCTGCCTTCACAAATATTCATCCAGTATCTAAGAAATCAAAAATTACAACCGTTTTGGATATGGCTGAAGCTAATAAAATTGAATTGTTTTTTCCAAGAGGTTACTATAAGACTGCATTACTTTTAGATTCAAGAAAGAACATTAAGCTTCGATTTGATAAAGCAGAATTTGATTTAGTTCACATTACTCAAATATCAAAAAATCATGTTAAGCCAGAAAATATTGAATTAAAAGGAGAGTTAATAATTTATGATCGATTGGGAATAACTGAAGCTTCAAATATTAAAATTGATACTGTTTATTTAAAATCTGATATTGAAAAAAGTATTCGAAGTATGAGATCAAGGGGTTGTCATATTTATCATGGATGTAATAATATTATAATTAATTATTTATCAATTGATGACTTTGGTTCTGGTGATAATCGATATAAAAACAATCATGCAAGTCTTGCTGTAGATGGTTGGAAAAATAATCCTAAAAATTTATACATTCAAAAATTATATATAAAATCTTCAGACAGGCATGGCGTCTATTTAACTGGGTCAAATCATAAAATTGATGAGATTATCATAGACCAATTTGGAATTGGGTCCTCAGAGGGAATGACCCCTATGCAAGATGCTTCTTTAGTGGAACACCAATTATTTTCTGCCATTTGGATTAATAGATGCTATAATTCAACGATAGGTAACATCACTATAAACTCAAAGAATTCTGATGGTTATTTTACAACAAATTTTGATGAAGGAGATTCATTGAATCCGGTAAAGATCCGTCAATTGACAGTGAAGAATTTTGATAGGACATTGCCGGTAAGGTTTGCAAAAAATACTGGTGTTATAGTAGAAAAAATTATAAAAAAATAATGAAAGCTAGAATTTTAAGCATCCCAAGAGAATTGGTTTATGTTGCACTATTAGCATGTGTAGCGTTTTCATTGACATTAAGTTATCAACTA
>Ga0228617_1001341_pt1 | contig 11389 bp, 11 predicted proteins | sample 18DmetaG_FD_190061 | JGI IMG/M metagenome (GOLD analysis project Ga0228617, IMG submission 190061) | Seawater microbial communities from Monterey Bay, California, United States - 18D | ecosystem: Environmental > Aquatic > Marine > Coastal | place: USA: California | collected 2016-10-20
CAACAGCAAGAAGTCGCGACTGTAGCGGTGGCGACGGACAAAGCCTCGCGCCGCCTCCAACAGCAGCGTATCGCCGGCGCGCAGCACAATGCTGCCCACTTTTTGGTTTATTCTCTGACCATTGCGCGACACCGACAAAATTGCGGCGCCAAACTGGGTTCGAAAACCCGAGGCTTTAATCGATTTACCCACCATATTGGATACAGGGGCTACCACCGCTTCAAACAGTGCTCTTGAACCATAGGGAGCATCCAGCTTAAACACCTCGCCCTCTGCGGGGACAAGCCCAGGAAACTGACGCAACTCAGTTACCGCCTCAGGCTGACCCACAAATATCAACACATCGTTGTCGCTAAGAATCTCCTCGGGGCCAACCGCCGGAATAATATGCCCCTCAGACTGAATTTCAGAGAGAAAACTATGCTGCAAATGGCGCAAACTGGCATCGGCAATACTCACACCAGACAGAGCCCCACCGGGCACAACGCGCATACCCACTGCGTACTCCCTGGCCTCAGCGCCAGGCTCAGCCACTCCCATTCGCGAGGGCAACAGTCGATGGCCTATCAATACAAAATAGACTAACCCGACAAAGATAAGCGGCACACCTATAAGCGCAGGACTAAATAGATGCAGACTCTCGGCCTCGGCCGTTCCCTGCAGCATGCCCACCACCAGAATATTAGTGCTGGTACCAATCAAAGTGCAGGTACCGCCAAGAATAGAGGCATAACTTAAGGGGATCAGAAATTTGGAGACAGACACCTTATGACGCTTGGCCCAGTCTTGCAGCAGAGGAATAAAAATCGCCACCACAGGCGTGTTGCTAATAATTGAACTGATAAATGCCACTGGCAGCATCACTCTAGGGAGCGCCCTGCCTGGCTGTGCACTGCGACCCAGCCATTTCATGATCATCCAGTGCAGCGCACCACTCTCTTTAAGCGCCGCAGCCACTATGTAGAAGCAGGCAATAATATAAATGGCCGGATTTGAAAACCCCTGCAGGGCCTCCTCGGGCAGCAGCACTCCAAATACCATCAGCGCGGTCATCGCCGCCGCCAGTGCAAAGTCGACCGCCAGTCGACCACTCAGGGCTGTGACCAGAAAAGCCACCAAAATACTTAGGGTGATAATTGCATCTAGGCTCATAGAGTTATCACTGACTGTTGTTGTCTGCACATAGGCATGCCCATAAAAAAACCGGATGCACAGGCAACCGGTTTTTCCGCGCTGTTGCTGCCAAGTTTATATCATTCGAGCACAATTACACGTTCATTTTTACGCAGTGTGGCCATGCCGATGCCCTTTACCTCAGCCAACTCATCAATAGACTTGAATGGCCCATTGGCTTGGCGATAGGCCACAATAGCCGACGCAGTTTTTAAACCCACCCCCTTCATTGCAGCAGCAATGCGTGCAGCGGAGGCCCTGTTAATATTGACCGGCTGATAGTCTGCGGTAACCGCCATAGAGCGCATCTCATCCGGGGGCTCGGCCATCGCCTGGGCAACAGTAGACAGAGCAACAATAGTAGTAACAATTAATACCAGTCGTTTCAGTAGAGTATCCATGAGTTATATCCTTATCCGTAGTTTAGTTACAGGTTGTCATAACACCCCAATGCCACTACTGGTGACTCAACCGCCAACTTCTCCACTGAGCTACTTCGGCAAACACATCTATGACTGGGTAATACTGGCAAAGATTTTCAATTCAGGGATAGATCAGGTCACAAAACCATTATTTTTATCCCATGTAATTGACAATAAACCCAGCTGTACCTATAGTGCGCACCCTGTTTTGCACAGCAACATGCAGAGCAATGCTCAGGTGGTGGAATTGGTAGTTGACGGGCAGGACGCCTGAGAGAGACCCCGCCTGCATGTCGAATCTAACCGGCGCGCGCAAACAGAGTACGCAGAAAAGTTTAAGAAATGCCCAGGTGGTGAAATTGGTAGACACGCCAGCTTCAGGTGCTGGTCCTCGCAAGGGGGTGGAGGTTCAAGTCCTCTCCTGGGCACCATTAAGACTTCGAATCAAATTCGGCCGGACAAACCATCTATTCCTCAAAACCCTATCCGGGACTTGAACCGAAAGAGGTTCACAAACTATGCCCTCGGCAGAGTTTGGACAAGTCGCAACGCGACGCAGCCCCACAGGGGTAAAAGCAGCCCAAAGGCTGGTTTTATCAACCCTCTCCTGGGCACCATTAAGACTTCGAATCAAATTCGGCCGGACAAACCATCTATTCCTCAAAACCCTATCCGGGACTTGAACCGAAAGATGTTCACAAACTATGCCCTCGGCAGAGTTTGGACAAGTCGCAACGTGACGCAGACGATGGAAGGGCAATAGATGGAGGTTCAAACTCTCCTTCTGTATCATTTCCTAGAGTCTGTCTTATGGGTAGTGCCCCGCCATTTCAACAGCAGGGTTTGTTTTGGGTATCGGTTGTAGCGAACGCGGGGTCAGCCGGCCAATGATCCGCAAAGACTCAGACTCCCGAGTGAGCAAGTAGACGATCGACCCATCCCCCTATCCGCTGAATCGCCTGGTGCGCGCGCTCAATTTCAGGATAGCGGGCCTGAAAAACATGGGACATATCAGCGTAGACTTCCAAGGTGACATCGACATTCGCAAGACCAGCACGTTCCGCCAAAGTGGTGGCGTCTGACAAAAGCATCTCCTGAGCACCCACCTGAATCAATAGCGGTGGCATGTTCTTCAAATCTGCAAAAACGGGAGATGCTGTAGGCTCACGGGGATCTTGATCTCCCAGGTAGGCTTGCTTGGAAAAATCGATCGACGCTCGAGAGACCATACCGTCCACGCCATCCAAAGCGACATAGCTTTCCCCCGACGAAGTCAAATCTAGCCAAGGCGACATTGCCACAAGCCCAGCGGGTAGTGGCAAGCCAAGATCTCGAGCCTTGAGGACGGTAGCCAGCGTGAGTCCGCCACCCGCGCTGTCCCCAGCGATAATAATTCCTTTCGGATCGATGCCACGCTCCAACATTGTCCGGTATGCGCTGACTCCATCAAGAACGGCGGCAGGGAAAGGCGACTCGGGAGCCAACCGGTAATTGACGCTTGTCAATTCTGCCCGTAGCTCAGCGGCGATCTGAGAGGCAAAACCTCGGTGGCTATTGGCACTTCCGCTCACATATCCACCCCCATGAAAATACAACACCTTGCGCGCCGAAATAACGTCTGCGGGGGAGATGATCAAACATGACAAATCACCAATCACCTCTTCACTAATTTCGCAGCTGTCTTCGATTGGCAGCAGATTCCCCAAGGCCTCCATGGCCTTTCTCAAATCACCAACAGAAGCGGGAGCGGGGACTTCACTCGGAGTACTTGTTGTCATTTCGTTCAACTGATCGTTCATCATTTCACCACTCATTGCATACCAAAACGTCTAGTAACCTCAAAGCCCAGTTGTCGCGGAGGACCATAGGCCCCAAAACGCCCGCCGACCGAGGCGACGCCTCCCAAACTGACTAGGTACTCCTCTTTGCTCGCATTCTTAGCGAAAACACGAGCTTCCCACGCACCGCTATCGCTCTTCCAGGTGGCGTTCAGATTGATCACCGAGTACCCATCCTGAGAATCCTCTTGCGCACCAAACTCTCGGAAATACACACGTGACCGGTAGGCGGCATCCGCCCCCAGGGTAATCTCGCCATTGAAGCCACGCGTAAAGAACTGAAGTCCCAAATTGATACTGGTATCAGGAGCATTATTGAGCGCGTTTCCCTTGAGGTTTTGGAAGCCCTTGGCAGGATTTAAACCATCAAAGTTGATAAACTCTTCATATTCCGTTTCGAGCAGCGTTACACCGCCGGACAACAACCATTGCTCATTGAGATAAGACGAAAGCTCCAGTTCGAAACCCAGGACCTCGGCATCTCCGGCATTACGCGTAACAGTGGCAGTCCCAATGACCTGAGACACCTGAAAGTCAGCGTAGTCATAATAAAAAGCGGCAGCGCTTAGCGTTGTTGTGCCACCATTGAAGCGCGCCTTATAGCCAACTTCGAAAGCATCCACCAGCTCAGGGTCATACGCAGGACTGCATTCAAAGGGTGCTACCCCACCCGCTTTGTAGCCCTGGGAATAGGAACCGTAAACGTTGCTCTCGTCTGACAGGTCATACTGACCGGCCAGTCGATAAGTCACCTCACTCCATTCTTGCTCTGTAGTCTGGTTACAGGTTTCTGCAATCAACAGAGGGTCAGGAATTTTGATAAATGCCTGGTTGACATGTGCTTCGTTGATCTCGTCATTGGTGTGGCGCACTCCTGCACTGAGCCTGAAAGATTCTGTAATGTTCAAAGTACCATCTGCAAAGAAAGATATCGATGTGGTGTCGTATTTGTTCAGCGAAAAATCGAGTATATACGGTGCCGGAAGACCCAGAGCAGGACGATCTGAATCGAGAAAAAGATGTCGGGTGTGCTCTTCTCCCAAGTAATATGCTCCAACAACCCAATCTAGGCTGTCACCCTGCGACTGCAAGACAAACTCTTGCGTAAAACTTTTTGTATCTGATGAATCCGTGGACCGCACATAACTACTACTCGTTGCATCGCGGTCGTTGCTAAAAACATCCTGAAAGTCTTGAAGCGCGGTTATGGACTTGAGTTGCGCCCAGCCCATATCCCAGTTAAACGCTAAGCTGGTTAATTCAAACTTGCGATCAGAATCGGCATTAAAATCTGCATAAGTTTGAAATGGCGTCAACGATATAGCCTCCTCGGTGATTCCAGGGTTAAGCGGCTCTGATAATTCTCGGTTGTCTGTTATCCATTCATACTGGTCCATTGCGCCACTGGACTCTCCCACTGAATAACTGAAGTCAGCGGTAAGCTGCTCAGACAAATCCATGGCGAGCTTGACACGCGCATTGGTATTTTCACCCTCCATCAGGTTCCCACTATCAGGAACTAGATTATTGATCCAACCATCTCCAGTATCCTTTTGGTCCAAAGCAACGCGGATAGCTACTCGATCACTGATGGGACCACTATAAACAGCTTGGGTAGTCAGTTCATCGAATTCCGCAAAACCGACTCGAACATATCCCTCATGCTCCCGAGTCGGCGCTGCAGTAATCATATTTACGGCCCCACCATTGGAATTACGTCCATACAAGGTTCCCTGAGGGCCGCGGGCGATTTCAATTCGTTTAAGATCGAGTTGATACATTTGCGAGGCCGTATCTTTGGTCTGATAAACCCCATCAACACTCACCGGGATCCCGGGCTGGCCATTGAAAGAACCAATACCTCGAATTGTAATGTTGTGACTACCCAATACAGAGCCATATTGCAAACTGGGGGTCGCAAACTTGATGTCGTGCATGTCGCGAATGCCGCGATCCTCCAATATTTCACTCGATATCGCGCTTATGGATACCGGTGTATCCTGGATTGACTGAGAACGCTTCATTGCAGTCACCATAACTTCCTCGATTATACCTCTGGTAACCGGGTCCTCCTCAATTTGACCCCATGCGAATAGGGGTGTCAGACACAGAGTGGAGCAGATCGCCGCCGAGAGTAACGCGGAAGGGGCAACACTGACTGAACGAATAGGCATGATAAGGCTCCTTTTATTAGACATTTTAGTATGTGCATATACAAACATATTTATTTTATGGGTGCAATTTTTTCGACATATTGGTTTGTTTCTTATCGAAAGGTATGATGAGAAGGTTTCAATCAAGGCAGATTCGCCCTTCTGATGTCCGCTCGAACACCAACCAAACCTCAATCTGCAAAAGTTCAGAGGAAACGCGAAGCCATAAAGGGGAAGGTGCTTGCCGCTGCTGCAGTCCAGATGAACCAACGTGGCGCGGCGTCACTGGATCTAAAAGCCCTCGGCAATACCGTGGGTTTATCCAGAAACAGTCTTTATTACTATTTCAATGACCGGCAAGACCTAGTGTATCGCTGCTATCTGCAGGCGGCCGAGGATTTGGAGGAGGACATAGAGCGATCACTAATGCTCACAGGCGGCAATCGCAGCCAGCTGGAACACCTTTTGAGCACTATATTGATAAAACGGACACATGAGACAGCCGTGCTTAGTGATCTTGGATTGCTTGATCGAGACCAGCGTAGTGAGGTTCAAAAGGTTCAGGCGCGCAATTTGGACAGGCTGGAAGAAATTTTTCGGAGTGGTATCAGCGCCGGAGATCTTCGACCTAACAATCCTGAGATCGCCTCAAGAGTGCTACTTGGGGTCATAAATTGGGCCCGACTTTGGTTTCGATGGACCGGCCATTATCGCTCTGGAACTTCTCGATACCTTGCCAAGGTAGCCGATGACATCATTGATGGCATTCTCTACGGCATTTCTGCCAGGCGAGATTACTCGGACGCACAACCGCTTAGACTACAAATGGTTACAGCTCCCGATTTCGACGCCTTTGACGTCATAAGCGTCAGTGAAGAAAAACGCTTACAGCTGATTGGTGGCGCGTCCCGGGTTTTTAATCGCAAAGGTATTGCAGCAACTTCGATAGATGACATAGCCAATGAAATAGGCGTTACAAAAGGTGCTGTCTATCACTACTTCGCCGACAAAGAGCAGCTTCTGTGGGCTTGCTACGAACGCGCTTTTGATCTCTATGACCTTTTCAATCAGGCGGGAGAATCTCGCGGGCAGGGCACTCTGCTAGCGCTGGCGACACCCCTGCACCTCAACTGCCAGGCCCAGGCAGGTCGTCACCCACCTTTGATCTTCCAGTCGGGATTGGCTCAGGCTCCAGAGAATATTGTGAAACGGGCGCAAGCCAGCTCTCGCAAGCTCCACAAAACTCACCAGAAGGCCGTACAACGTGGCGAGTGTCGGAGGAAAGGGAGTGTCCTGATCGACTTGTCGCCGGGTAGTTTTTTCTGGCTCCAGCGATGGCTACCTGAGAGTTCCGACCGAAGCATTGAGACACTGGCAGATGATGTTTGCCGCATTATTGTCAACGGCATAGCAGCCTGACGACCTTAACCCGGTTGACATGAAATTGACTCCAAGTTCAACGTGCACCGAGCCGGGTACCATCTGCTAAAGCGGATCAGCCAGCAGCTAATGTGAACCGAAATATTGATTACATCCCTGAGGAAATTCCACAGACTGTGGTCTCGTGCCCTTACACAGTTAGTGGTAGATACTACAAGATTACTTAATAAGCTTGCGCCCTCTTTTAATGCAATCGCATTATCGCCATGGATGGCGTGTAGTAGAGCAACGCAGGAGCGGCCCATATGCTCTTTCTCGATTCAGCATAACCCTCCAGCCTGCGCGGGAAAATTACGATTATATCCTGTCTTTCTCTACTTCAATGTATCGCTGCCGGCGGTTGAACGATCACCAGCGTCCGCCGTCCCTTACAAGACCCGGTTTATGCACTGGTCCACTACCTGGCTATAGCTCCCTTACCCAGATATTGCGGAAACTCACCAGCTCGTTGTGGTCCTGCAGGACCAGGGGCAATTTCTCCGGGTGAGCCCGGTATATGGGTATACCCCGATACGTCGTAGGGCCCCAGATCGCGGCATTGTTTTGTACCAGGACCCCGTTGTGGATCACGGTAACCCTTGCCGGAGAAACCATACTGCCGCCGCTGCCGAAGATCGGTGCGGTAAAAATGATATCGTACGCTTGCCATTCGCCCGGCGGCAGGCTGGCATTGACCAGCGGGGGTACCTGTTTGTAGACCGCAGCCGCCTGGCCATTGCTGTAGGTTTGATGCTGGTAGGAATCCAGCACCTGAACTTCATACAGCCCCTGGAAAAAGACGCCGCTGTTGCCTCGATTCTGGCCTTCTTTCAGGGGCTCGGTGGGGCTACGCCATTCGATATGTAACTGTGCGTCCCCGAAAGCCTGTTTGGTCTTGATATAGCCGGCTCCGGGACGGACGGTCATGATGCCTTCATCTACATTCCACTGGATCGGCTCGCCGGGTTTCTGCAGTTTTTGCAGAAATTCCCCGAAATCGGCGTAGGTGTCCGAAGCCCCCACGCCTTTCTCCCATGCTGAAAGGTCGTTGCCGGCAAATAAAACGATTGCATCGGAAGGGGGAGCGCCACCCATTCCGGGGGATACAACTTGTGGCACGGGCTCCCAGGTTTCAGTCGCTTTGGGATTGATTTGGGTGGTATCCGGTTGCGCGCCGTTGGCCGCCGCTGCGCAGAGCAGTAGCGCTATTGCCGCCAGCTTGCCGCCACAAAGATATCGGATATTGAACAAAGTGTTATTATAATTCATTGAGCTACCGCCTCTTGTTGATCAGGTCAGGAGCAGGACGCTTGTTTGGAAAGTGCTCCCTCGCAGAATGGTGTGTGAGTGCCGCGTGATAATCCCCACCCAGTGTTTATCTGTCAGTAACGGATGATCCGTTTAGACCCGTGCGAGCGTGCAGGCATAACTAGAATGTCCAGACATTCCCCACCTTTTCCACCGGGATGCAGGGATCATAGCGACCGGGTATCGGATCATAACTGAGCACCTGCTCGCCCACTTTTTCCGAGGTGAAGTAGGCTTTTATCGTAAGCTCACGCTGGGTCACCAGAAAACTCCATAGATAATACTCGTCATTCCTGTCCTCTGGAGGTTCACTATTTTCTATTAAGCCGAGTACCTGTTCCTGGTCTGCAGCGGCGGAGCCATAACCCTGCTCCACAAATGCCCGTTGCGACTGCTCGGGGCTCTCGTGGAAGGCCGAACCATTTCCCTGTTCAAAGCGCCCCAGAAACACCTGCAAACCCTTCCTGAATTTGTCGCTGTCGGCACCTGTGAAAACATCTTTCAGTAACAAGTCGATAAATTGCGGTACGCCGACGTCAAGGGCTCCCGGCGAATCGCTGGCGGGGATAATGACATCGGCGATCCGACTCACGGCGACACTTTCTTCTGCGTTTAGAAAAACAGGTTGCCAGCCTGCATGGATACTCTTTTCGGCCGCCCGCAATATTCCGATAAAAGTTCCGGAGGACAGGACCACGCCGGTAGACAGCGCGATCGATTTCAGTGCTTCTCGCCTTTTCATCTTACAGCACCCCCTTCCTCAGCTGTTCAACCGCATAATTGGCGGCCCTTGCGGTAAAGGCCATGTAACTGAGTGACGGGTTTTGACACGCCGATGAGGTCATGAATGCGCCATCCGTAACAAATAGGTTCGGCACCGCATGCACCTGGTTATAGCTGTTCAGAACGGACGTGTTGGGATCGCGCCCCATCCGGGCCGTTCCCATTTCATGAATACCCAGCCCCAGTGCGGTGCCATCATCATACGCTTTGATATTCTTGAAACCGGCCGCGGCTAACATCTCTTCCGCGCTGGCTTTCATGTCTGCGCGCATTTTCATTTCGTTATCCTTGAGTTCACAATCGAAGGTAACGGTCGGCAGACCCCACTTGTCGGTTCGGTCGTAATCCAGGTACATCTTGTTGTCGTGATAGGGAAGCACTTCGCCGAATCCGGTAATTCCCATTTTCCACGGACCAGGACGGGTTAATTCCTCTTTCAGCGCCATACCGATTGCCAGTTCCGGAACGCTCCTTTCCCAGTCTTCCCGGCTGGCGCTTCCCTGGTAGCCATAGCCCCTGATGAAATCGAGTTTTTCAGACTGTCCCGGCAGGTTGCGGAATCTTGGAATATAGACACTGACGGGCTTGCGACCCTTATAGTACTGGTCTTCGAAACCATCGATCGTTCCCGACGCGCCAACTTTATGGTGATGATCCATAATATTGTGGCCCAGCTCACCGGAGTCATTGCCAATCCCATTGGGGAAGCGATCTGATTTGGAGTTGAGTAAAATGGCGGTAGAGGCGATTGCGGAAGCACAACAAAAAATGATCTTGGAAAAATATTCAAAGGTTTCCATGGTCTCGGTGTCGATTACCCGTACTCCGGTAGCCCTGCGCGTTTTGTCATCATAAATAATTGAGTGAACAATAGAGTTCGGGCGCAGCACCATATTGCCGGTTTCCGCTGCGTAGGGCAGTGTCGAGGACAGGCTGCTAAAAGAGGCGCCGAAGGGGCATCCCCTGATGCAACGATCCCTGAACTGGCACTTTACCCTGCCTTTAAAAACCTTGTCGCCCGTGATATGCGCAGCGCGTCCCGGCATCAAAACCCTGCCTTTGAAATTCTTTTCGAGGCTTTTTGCCAGGTGCTCCTCGACGCAATTGAGCGGCATCGGCGGTAACATTTTGCCGTCCGGCACTTGCTCCAGGCCCATGTTTTGTCCGGTCACGCCAATATGGGTTTCCACGTAGTCGTACCAGGGCTCTATGTCCTTGTAGCGCACCGGCCAGTCAACGCCAATGCCATCTCGCTGGTTTGCTCCAAAATCCAGGTCACCCATGCGCCAGCTTTGCCGTCCCCAGGTGATGGATCTCCCGCCAACGTGGTATCCGCGGATCCAGTCAAAGCGCTTCACTTCGTTGTAGGGATGCTCGATGTCGTCCACGAACCAGTGTTTATGCATCGGACGGACGGCATAACCAGTTCTGGCCTGCTTTTGCTGCCTGGCTTTTTCCTCCGGCGTCAGGTCGTTCCGGTGTTTGAAGTCCCACGGGTCCAGTAATGCGGTGTGGTAATCCTTGATATGCTCGACCTTTCGACCCCGTTCGAGCACCAGAGTACGCAATCCTTTCTCGCACAATTCCTTGGCCGCCCAGCCACCACTTATGCCACTGCCAATAACAATAGCGTCGAAAGTTACGGAGTCTTTTTCCATTTCTGGAACCTCAGCAGTGTGAATTTTCAGTTTCGGAAGTAAGAAATAAGTTAGCTTATAAGGAAGCGTTTTTTATTTGTAATGACACAGGATATAGCCACGACAGTGTAAACGCATTTCGACCCACCCCTGAAATTGAATACGTATGCACGCGGTCTGCTGGTAACAATTCGAGTGAAGGCGCACCTCAAACTAATAATCGCAGCGGTTTTTCCGGCGTTCGTCGTGCTCGGGCGGACTCTATCTATTGCCAGGGAGAGCTTTGAGCGAACAGCCGAAAATTTACCACTGATCGGCCCTGGCCAGTCGTTTCGCGGCTGCCAGCGGGTCACCGGACGGGCGGCATTCCACGCCAACATATCCTGTGTAGCCGAGTGCATGTGCTTCTTTGAGCACCCTGGCGTAATTGATCTCACCGGTTCCGGGTTCGTTGCGCCCCGGCGTGTCCGCCAATTGCAGGTAACCGATGTAATCGATTCCCTCGCGCAGGTGCCCGCACAAATCACCCTCGGTAATCTGCATGTGATAAAAGTCCTAATTGATTTTCACATGGGAGGAATCGACGGTTTTGCAAATTGCGATCGCCGGATCACTGCCGTAGAGACAGTGGCCTTTGTGATCGACCCGAATATTCA
>Ga0228617_1001377_pt1 | contig 11253 bp, 7 predicted proteins | sample 18DmetaG_FD_190061 | JGI IMG/M metagenome (GOLD analysis project Ga0228617, IMG submission 190061) | Seawater microbial communities from Monterey Bay, California, United States - 18D | ecosystem: Environmental > Aquatic > Marine > Coastal | place: USA: California | collected 2016-10-20
TCCTGAAAGTAATGTAGTAATCGTTTTTGACGCTAAAGGTAAGACATTCCGTAACGAACTCTACGATGCTTATAAAGCTCATCGTCCTCCCATGCCAGATGAATTAAAAGTTCAAATAGCACCAATCCATAAAATTGTAGAAGCCATGGGTCTGCCGATACTGATAATCGATGGGGTCGAGGCTGATGATGTTATTGGCACTCTTGCCCGCGAGGCCTCTGCGGCTGGTATATCAACCCTGATCTCAACTGGAGACAAAGATCTAGCCCAACTAGTGGACGATCAAGTGAGCTTAATAAATACTATGACCAATGAGGCACTTGACACCGATGGAGTAAAATCAAAATTCGGAGTTTATCCCAATCAAATTATTGATTATTTAGCTCTAGTCGGTGACAGCGCGGATAATATCCCGGGTGTTCCCTCGGTTGGACCGAAAACAGCTGTAAAGTGGCTTGCAGAACATCAATCAATGTCGGAGATTATTGATAATGCCTCTTCAATTTCGGGTAAGGTCGGTGAGAGGCTGAGAGAAAGCGTTGAGGTTCTACTACTATCTTACGAGCTCGCTACGATTAAAACAGATGTCGAATTAAAAATGGGGGTGCAGGATCTCAAGCGGAAGAAAGCTGATAATAAAAAATTGCTTGAGTTATTTTCGGAGCTTGAGTTTAAAACTTGGGTCAATGAGCTCAAAGACGAAGGGGTTGAATTTAATTCCGGTAACGAACCCGCTCTTGAAAACAAAGCAGACAATCAGGCATCAAGCGAATTTAAAGAAATAGAGCGAAATTACTCGCTTATTGACAGCAAGGAAAGTTTAAAAGATTTTGTTACATCTTGTGCAAATTCGAGTTGTATTGGTCTAAGCTGTGAAATTGAGGCTGAGCATTTTATGGGTGCTAAAGTCGTTGGAATAAGTATGTGCGCTGAGCCGGGACACGGGGTCTATATTCCTTTAAACCACGCTGAATCAGAAGAAAAATCAACCGTTACTCAATTAAATAGCCTTTTTGTCTTTAATCAACTAAAGCCAATTTTAGAAAATGAGTCGGTTTTGAAAGCTGGGCATGATTTAAAAAATCTTGCTCATGTTTTTGAAAACTACGGAGTGACATTGGCGCCATTAAAAGCAGATGTCATGGTAGCTAGTTATGTGTATGACTCAGTGTCCAGTAAACATCGATTATTTGATATAGCAAGAGATCGACTTGGGCTTGTTATGGCTGATTTTGAATCCGTGCTTGGCAAGGGGCGAAATAAAAAAACAATATCGCAGATAGCGCCAATTGATGTACTGAAGTGTTCGGCAGAGAAGGCAGATGTTTCGCTGCGGTCTTGGATTATTTTAAACCAACTGTTGTCTGAGTCTGGAAGTTTGCATGACGTATTTTGCTACTTTGAACAGCCACTGATTCAAGTTCTTAAAGATGTTGAGAAATCAGGAGTTTGTGTTGATAAGTCAGCACTGCTAATTCAGAGCTCGGATCTTCATATTCAGCTTAAAAGTTTGGCGTCGCAAGTTTTCAAGTTGGCTGGGGAAGATTTTAATCTTGGTTCGCCAAAGCAACTGCAGTCAATTCTTTATGAGAAGCTTAATTTGCCAATGCTGAAAAAGACAAAAACCGGTCAGCCGTCTACCGCTGAACCTGTTCTTGCAGAGCTTGCTGAAAGCTTTGAGTTGCCCCGTTTGATTTTGGAACATCGGTCGCTTAGCAAAATCAAGTCAACCTACACTGACAAATTGCCCTTACAGATTCAAGACCGTACGAAGAGGATACACTCTACTTTTCAACAGGCTGTGACAGCGACCGGCCGACTTTCGTCAACAGACCCTAATTTGCAGAACATACCGATCCGGACTTGCGAAGGTCGCCGTGTCAGAAAAGCTTTTATAAGTGAGCCTGACTATAAAATACTGGCCGCTGATTATTCGCAAGTTGAATTAAGAATTATGGCACATCTGTCAAAAGATCCGGGATTGCTTGCTGCGTTTAATTCAGACCAAGATGTTCACCGTGCGACTGCTGCTGACGTGTTTGGCGTGGCTATTAACGAAGTGAGTGATGATGAGCGAAGAAGTGCAAAAGCGATTAACTTTGGTCTTATTTATGGGATGTCCGCGTTTGGTTTGGCTAAGCAGTTAAATATTGGCAGGCAAGAGGCTAATGAATATATAGAACGGTATTTTGCAAAATATCCAAATGTCAAACGTTACATGGATCAAACACAATCCTTCGCTGGTGAGAACGGTTATGTCGAAACCATATTTGGTCGGCGGCTATATCTTCCGGATATAAATGCGGGTAACGGCATGTTAAGAAAAGCAGCCCAGCGAACAGCTATCAACGCACCTATGCAGGGCTCTGCTGCAGACATAATTAAAAGAGCAATGATTGATATTTACAATTGGTTACCAGAGAGCGGGCTAGACGCTCAAATGTTATTGCAAGTACATGATGAACTAGTATTTGAGGTTCACCATAAAGATGTAGAGCTGGTCTCGGAGGGCGTTAATTTTCGGATGATGAGTGCGGCCTCTCTTTCTGTGCCGTTAATCGTAGATATTGGGATTGGAGCTAACTGGGACGAAGCTCATTAGCGGCTAGGTCGACTCCAGGTTGTAGAATAATTGTCTAGAGAAATAACCAGTCAGCTAGTAATTTCCTAACTTCTTTTATTCCGTTGCCTTTCAAGGCTGAGAACAGCTGTACTGAAACTCGACCTTTTATGGTCTGTTCTTTACTGATTTCAAGAAGCGTATTCGTAGCAGCGCCGTGTTTTAATTTGTCAGCTTTAGTAAGTAGTATATGAATAGGTAAATCTGATTCTTTTGCCCAGTTAATGATTGAGCGATCGAATTCTTTTAGTGGGTGGCGGACATCACTCAGCAAAATCAGGCCATTCAGTTGTTGCCTTTGACGGAGATACTTCTCAAGTTCTTTTTGCCACAGGTTTTTTACTCCTAGTGGCACTTTGGCAAATCCGTACCCCGGAAGGTCTACTAAAAACTTTTCATGGCTAATTTCGAAAAAATTTATGAGTTGCGTCCGCCCAGGGGTTTTACTGGTTCGTGCTAATCCTTTTTGTTCAGTAATTGCATTTATCGCACTTGATTTACCTGCGTTTGAGCGACCCGCAAACGCAACTTCTGAGCTACTTGATGGACACTCATTTAACTTTGCTGCGCTTGTATAGAATTTTATCGAAGGACAATTTAAAGCTGCCATTTTGGTTTTTTCTCTCCGTCACCGTAAAAATAATAAAGAAGCTTAAGTCAATTCGGGATTATGTTGTCATTTTTTCGGCTGATAGCGTCTTACGTTATCATGTTTGAGTCAAAACCGTTATGTAATTAGAGTAAGCTGTTAAAATGCGCTATAATTAATCTAATGTCTTGGGTTTCGCGGTATCTATACCAAAGTAACGAAAGTTAGCTCAGTCTTATTGTTAGCATAGAATTTATTAGGATTAGTAATGGGAAAAATAGTATTTTTAATTGGTTTCTTGATTGCGTTTGCAAGTGGACCGGGCAATTTAGTTGCTCAGGGAGATCCGGTTGCAGGAAAAGCCAAGTCGCTTGTGTGCGGTTCTTGTCATGGAGCTGACGGAAATAGCACGTTGGCGATTAATCCAAAATTAGCTGGTCAAGGCAAGGCGTATCTCTACAAGCAGTTAGTTGAGTTTAAGAGTGGAGTAAGACAAAACGCGACTATGGCCGCGATGGTCATGGGTCTTAATGACGAAGATATGCATGATCTGGCAGCTTATTATTCAAGTCAAGAAGTGACTCTCGGTGGAGCAGACCCTCGGTTAGTTGACTTAGGACGTTCATTGTATCGTGCTGGCAACAAAGACTTAGGTGTAGCTGCTTGTATGGCGTGTCATGCTCCAGATGGACTCGGTAATGGACCCGCCGGATTCCCAGCATTGGGGGGCCAGCATGCGGAATACACTCTGGCGCAGTTGAAGTCGTTTCGGTCTGGTATTCGAAATAATGATACAGCGAAGATGATGAGGGCTACGGTGGAACGATTGACGGATCCGGAATTAGAGGCTTTAGCCAGCTATCTGGCGGGGTTAAATTAGAGTAACCCAAATAAAGAATGTTGCCCAATGGCGACGTTTAATTTGAGGAGATTGATCATGAGTGAATTTATTGTTTCTTCTAGGGTCAAAAGTGTTGCAGTTAAAAGTGTTGGAGTACTTTTTGCTGCCTTTTTATTTGCGGTTTCAACCCACAGTTTCAGTCAGATCGAAAAGTTCGTGGCAGGGACTCATTATACTGAGCTTCGTTCTCCAGTTAACACTTCAGATTCTTCAAAGGTTGAGGTATTAGAGGCTTTTTGGTACGGATGCTCCCACTGTTTTCGATTCGAACCGCTTGTTGCTAGCTGGGAAGGGGCAGCTTCCGAGGACGTTGATTTTGCCCGTTTTCCTGCGATGTGGAATGCTTTAATGAAAATCCACGCTCAAGTATATTACACAGCAGAGGCCTTAGATGCACTTGACCTAGTCCATGAAGCCGTTTTTTCCGCTATCAATGTCGAGGGGAATCGGTTGCAGAGCGAAGCGCAGATTGCCGAGTTGTTTGAAACACATGGTGTAGCTCGCGACGACTTTGAAACAGCTTTTAATTCTTTCTCGGTCCGGACGAGGGTCAATCAAGCTGAAAAGCGCATGCAAGATTATGAAATTCGTAGCACTCCAAATATGATAGTCAATGGGAAATATTTAGTAGCAACTGGTCAGGTCATTCGGACACAGGTTGAAATGCTAGAAGTGGTTGACTTCCTGGTTGAGAAAGAGAGGCGGTTGTTAAATAGCTCTGGCGATTAGAATAGTATTTCTCTAGTTCTATTATTGTAGTTAAAAAGCTAAGTCGCAGTCGCAACTTAGCTTTTTTTATGGCTCTCGAAAACGAATAGGACTGTTAGAACTATTTTAGTGCAATCTGCGACATATTAAATTATTACGTCTTTTTTTTATTTTTGCTTGGATTTTTTTAAAAACCAGTTATGACACTGAAGTGACGTATCATTCTAACCCGCAAGTTGTAAAACATAATAGGCATGTTCTTTGGCAAACTTAATATTCAAAAGTTTAAAACCCGAATTGAAATCGTGGATTGAGTCGCTAGATGTTTTTAACTTCTGGGGTGATAAAGTTTTAAAAAAATTTTGGAAGCCAAAAGAAATTACAAATATTGTTTTAGATAACGATGTATTAATTGACTTAAGCAACAAGCAATCGCAAAAAATTGAACTTAATCAAACCTCGATATCATCATTGTTTATTTCTAGTTCAGATTTAGCTAAAGCGTTGCGTAAATTGCTAGACAATGGAAAGAATGGGCAGAAAACTCGTAAGTTTGTTCGCCTCTTATTAAGCGCCAATGAATTCACCTCCACTGAGCTGCATCTCCCTGGAGTAGCCGCAAAAGACCTAAAAAGTGCCGCCGAACTTCAGGGTCACTCTATTTTTCCAGGGATTCAATCCGCCGTTTCTTGTTTCATAAGCCCTGAGCCACTTTGCGATAAACCGGATACGTATTTAGTTATTTGGATTACACAAAGCAGATTAGACAGTTTGTTTGACGCGCTTAAAATAGAAGGGAGTTTTTTATGGGAGGTGATTCCAACAGCAGCGGTTATTGCATCAACTCTTCCGAACAAAAGATTCATTGACCGCGGTACATCCGCTACAACGTTTGTTTCTAGTTCAGATAATTATCTTATCTATTGGTCACAAGTACACCCCAGCGACCTGACAAACAGAGATTTTCTGCAACACTTGGAGACAGAAGTAAATGAAACTTGCTCGGAGGAGTTTATAAAGCCATCTGAAATAAGTGACTTAGATATTAGTCAAACCAAAGTGGTCTTTCCGCCTTCTGAAGCTCTTTTTTTAGACGATGCTCGAAGGCGTGCCGAGAAAATCAAGCGTTTATCAATTGCGGTTATTTTCGTAATTTTTCTTTGTTCAGCTCCATTTTTAATCCAATCTGTTCAATTTAGGTCGTTGGCGGATGAGCTGGCTTCTGTCAGATCCTTATCCGGAATGGCCCGCCTAAATAGGGATTTTGTCGTCGGTCAGGAAAAGGAATGGGCGGCGATAAATGAATACCCCGAACAGAATATTCCGGACATAATGTTTTCATTACAGCCCCTTTTGTATCCTGACAAACTTAAGAGTCTTGAAATAATGGAAGGAACGATCCAAATAGAAGGTGAAAGCTCTAACCCACAAGCGATCTTACAGCGATTAGAGCAACATCCGCTGTTTACCGAAGCTAAATTTTCTAGAGCAACTAATAACAACAGATACTTTATTGAGTTTAGACTAAGCACCGTGAACTACGATGGTTACATGGTGCGTTATTTTTTGGAGAGGTAATATTGGAATTGTCTCAACGAGAACGGTTAATGATAGGTTTGGCTCTATTCTGCGGAGCGATCTTAATATCTATTAAGGGATATCCAGCGTTGATTGCTTCGTATGAAAATCGCAAAGAGAGCATCCAAAGTGTTGAATTTGATATTGCGGATGAAAAACGATTATATCAAAGAGGAAGTTATTGGGAGGATGAACGAAATGTTGCAGAAGAAAATTTAGATAAACTTTATCTCCAAATATTCAGCGGAGAAACTCTGGCTACGATTGAGGCCAGCATTCAAAGCGAGATTGTTAAACATGCGCGTTCATCAGGAATTATTATTAATTCAACACGTTTAGCCGAATCCTTTGAAAATCGTCATTGGCTAATGGTAAAACAAGAGCTTTCGTTTCGTACCTTAGAACCGAATAATAGTGTTGAATTTTTGCGAAAGCTTGAAACTTCTTCACCCAAGCTTAGAGTAACTGGGTTTAGTTTTGATAAAAATAACAATCAATATGTCGGTTCGATTACGGTAGTAGGGTTCGCTCGGGCGATTGTACGTGATTCTGCTGTTTAGACTGAATGCCTTAGTTTGATAATATAATGTAGTTCTTTTTTGTTTGGTTTTTGAATATGGAAACTAAAGATAAATTTGTTGTGCCAAATCTTGAAACATTTAGCCAATTGCTTGAGCCGAGTTCGATTGTGCCTGCTAAAGATTTTTTACAGAGTGGGAAGTTAATCTATGCGGCTGTTCCAGCTATAGAGACCGTCTCCAAAATTCGATTTATCTTAGAGCAACCGGTTTTTTTTGAGCGTGGCAATGAAGACTTAGTTCGGCAACTTATCCGACATTGGCGATCGCTTTTGTCACCACAAATAGGTAATACAGCTGACGGTTTAGCCGAGATTGCTTTTGATGAAGACGAGCTTTTAACTGATGCCAACTCTGAAGCACCGATTATACGACTGGTTAATCATTTATTTGCACGAGCATTAGATTTAGATTCCAGCGATATTCACTTCGAACCCAATGAGGAGTTTTTAGATGTTCGCTGCCGCGTAGACGGTATGATGGTTCGCATCGAAAGGTTGCCCACAAAGATACATGCATCTATCGCATCTCGTTTAAAGCTTATGGCTAGGCTCGATATCGGAGAAAAGAGGCTGCCTCAGGATGGAAGAATAGACTTTAAGCTGGGGCGCCGACAACTCGATATGAGGGTGTCTACTCTTCCCGGTGTGCATGGTGAGTCAGTGGTATTGCGCATACTCGATAGAGAGGACACGGCTGTCACGCTTACGCAGTTAGGCATGCCTGAGGAAACTCTACACAGCTATAAGCAAATTGTGACCCAGCCACATGGAATGGTTCTAATAACAGGGCCTACGGGGAGCGGTAAAACAACAACACTTTATGCAACTCTTGAAAAGATTAATAATCGGAAACAAAAAATTATTACTGTTGAAGATCCGGTTGAGTACCAATTGGAAGGAGTAACTCAGATCCAAGCAAATTCGAGTATCGGGTTAGATTTTGCAACAGGATTACGGTCTATAGTGAGGCAGGATCCAGATATTTTGATGATTGGGGAAATTCGTGATCATGAGACTGCAGAGATCGCGATTGAGTCTGCGTTAACCGGCCACTTAGTTTTCTCTACACTACATACAAACGATGCTGCAGGAGCGATAACTCGGCTACAAGACATGGGTGTGGAAAGTTATCTCATAAGTTCGAGTTTGCTTGGCATTCAGGCTCAGAGGTTGGTTCGAAGGGTCTGCGAAAAGTGTTTTGACGAGCAACCCATAACAGATAATGAACGGGACGTTTTGGGTCTTGGGCCAAAAGAGTCAGTACTGGTTCGGCGAGGAGTTGGCTGTGAGGAATGTGGACAAACAGGTTATCGTGGTCGGGTTGGTTTGTATGAATTGTTAATTTTAGACGATGACGTTAGGCATCATATAGCAAATGGTGCTGATGCTAACGTAATTCGTGAAGAAGCAATACGTTCAGGTATGAAGACTTTAAGAGCTGATGCAATTGAAAAGTTAAAACAAGGCCTGACTACCCCTGAAGAAATAGTGCGCGTGACTCGCGCAATCTAGGATTTAATAAGTTTTTATGAGTACATCACGTTACAAATATGAGGCGGTTGATGCAGAAGGCGTTTCTTCAACAGGCCATGTGTCTGCTGATTCTGAAAATGAAGCGTTGCGAATTTTAAAAAGGAAAAATCTGACTCCTATTAAGATTACGCAAAGTAGTCAAATAATTTTTACGTTTTCTAAAAAGAAAGTGGCGGGGAAAGACGTCATTGATTTTACCAACGGGCTGAGCACGCTAGTTCAATCTCGTATACCAATCGATAGGTCCCTCACATTGCTGGAAGGAATAACTGAATCGGTGCCAATGCGAGGACTGGTGAATAACTTGCGTCGGGACGTAAAAGAGGGAAGGACTCTTGCAGCAGCAATGGAGAATTACCCGCTCGTCTTTAACCAGATGTATGTCAATATTATTCGTGCTGGCGAAGAGGGCGGTATTTTAGAAACATTGCTCCCGAGCTTAGAAAAAAACTTAGAGGCAAGTGCTCGAACCCGAGATACTGTGATTTCGGCCTTAATTTACCCAGCCGTTTTATTAGTGACGGGTATTTTGTCAGTCGGTCTTCTTCTGGTTTTTGTCGTGCCACAATTCGCGATGATGTTCGAAGGTGCTGGTGCAAATATTCCGAATTCAGCATTGTTTCTTTTGAGCGTGAGTGAGCTCATTAAACAATATGGATTTTTAATTCCGATTATTGTTTTTTTAATTTGGACTCTATTTCGTCTTATTAATAAGGATTCTTTATATAAGCTTCGGAAAGATAAGTTTTTGTTAAGACTACCGATGGGTGGAAAGTTTTTTTTATATAGGGACTGCGCTGTTTTTTCGCGAACACTCGGCTTTCTCTTAAACGCTGGTATTCCGCTAATCCGCTCTCTACGTATTTCTCGCGAGGTCGTTGAGAATTCTTTTCTACGGGAGCTATTAGTGAACGTGGAAGAAGACGTGCGTGGGGGAATAAGCCTTGGTGTTGCGCTCGATAAGGTGAAATACTTCCCTGTACTTCTGCATCAGCTGGTAACGGTTGGTGAGGAATCAGGACAGACCGCTAATATTTTGATTAAGTCAGCGTTGACATTCGAAACGATTGTTAGCAACCAATTATCCCGATTGGTAGCTGCTTTACAGCCTGCACTTATTTTAATTCTTGCTGTAGCTGTTGGCGGGATCACTATTACTATGCTTTCTGCTGTTTTTAGCATGAATGCTGTTGAATTTTAATACTGGAGGTCTCAGTGGAAGTAAGCATTAGTTCTAAAGAGTTGATTGGAGTAGTGTTGCGCGGTTCGTTATTTGCTATGTCTTTTGTTCTAACTGCATGCGGCGTCTTCGATTCGAATAGGCGTGCGTTAGATGCAAGTAGCGAAGTTATCAAAAGAGAAACCCCAGTTCGATCAAGTGCGGCTCGTCTGGCTTCTTCAGAATTGCTTGACATTCAGACTGTTAATAATGACGCACAAGATGTTTTGATCTCGGAAGTAAATCGTGACGGTGAGCCTTTAAGTTTCCTTCCCTATGATAATTCGGTTTTAGTGCTTGATGAATTGGTTGCAAGTGAAGACGTTGTTGAATTCAATTATGAACAAGCTGACTTGCGGATAGTCTTAGAGCAGTTAGCAGAAGTGTTATCAATTTCTCTTGTGATTGACCCAAGTATAGACGATAAGGTGAGTGTTAGAACTTCTCCAAGTCAGCCTCTTACACAAGCCGACATTTGGCCACTAATTGGGCTGTTAACCCGAGACGCTGGTGTCGTCGTCGAACAGGTTGGAAATTTTTACAACGTGAGGAAGGCGCCCAATAGCCTCCCGCGGAGTATTATCTCCCCAGAAGATTTGGGCGATAGCTCTTCAAGTGAAGTGATGCAAATTACACCACTTACCTTTGTTTCGATTGAATCTGCTATTGGGGTAATCGAGCCCCTGTTGGATTCCGGAGGGTCCATAAGAAGGCTATTGTCTCCAAACATGTTAGCAATCAGTGGTAGTGAGGAGTTATTAACGAGAGTGAATGCGCTTCTATCAATCATCGACTCTGATCCGTTTTTGAACCAAGGTTTGTTTCTCCGCAGACTTGATAATGCAAGTGCTGTTGAGGTCGCGACGGAACTAAATGAAATCTTACAGCTTGTCGAAGGAGGTTCGCCAACATACCAAGTAAAAGGCATTGAGCGGATTAATGCAATCTTGGTAACTGCGCCTGCAAGCCGAGGATTTCAGGAAATTAATAGATGGGTTCAAATTCTAGATGCCGCAAGTCAAGAACAGGTTGAACAGCTATTTTACTATCCTGTCAAAAATTTGAGTGCCGTAGAATTAGGAGAAACACTGTCTGATATATTTGAAGCTGAAAACGGCCGAGATAGCTTATCAAGTCCGGAAGGTTTGGGTGAGCGTGCATTCATTGATCGAAGCTCTGATCAGGATCAAGAAGGTATCGCAACCTCGAGGCGAGGAACTACCGGAGTTGAAAATGCTGCAGCAGCGGCAAATTTAAAAGTCTCAATTGTTGCGGATGAAGCGACTAATAGTTTACTGATAAAGAGTACAGTGAGAGATTACAGGCAGCTCCTTACTACGATTAATCAGCTTGATGCCGTTCCGTTGCAAGTTATGATTAATGCAGTGATAGCTCAGATTACCCTTACCGATAGTAACAGATTTGGCGTTGACTGGACCCGAGTTGCGAGTAATAGCGCTGTTCAACCGATTTCAACCGAAACAAGTACCGGTTACGTTCCTTCTTCGCTCGGAGGTCTAATGTT
>Ga0228617_1001383_pt1 | contig 11238 bp, 13 predicted proteins | sample 18DmetaG_FD_190061 | JGI IMG/M metagenome (GOLD analysis project Ga0228617, IMG submission 190061) | Seawater microbial communities from Monterey Bay, California, United States - 18D | ecosystem: Environmental > Aquatic > Marine > Coastal | place: USA: California | collected 2016-10-20
AAATCACACCGTATTTCTTTGTATCCGGTCCTGAACAGATTCTTTCTGCTACTTCCATCTGGAACATACCAGACATGAAAGGAATCTGACTCTTGAAGTCTAATACCTTGAATACAATTTGAGATGATATGTTATATGGGTAGTTACCAATCAGACCAAACGGACGATCGAATATTTCATCCAAATTCATTTTCAGAAAATCTCGATTCATTATCCTATTCCCTACTTCTGGATAGGTAGCCAATAAGTATTCTACTGATTCATCATCAATCTCACATAACCAAGTTTGAAAAGACGTATTATCTAAAAGATACTTAGTCATCACTCCCATTCCTGGTCCGATTTCCAATACATCTTTGAATCCTTTTTTATCGAAAATAGTCTCTGCTATTTTTCTAGCAATAGATTCATCCTTTAAGAAATGTTGTCCTAAATGTTTTTTTGCTCTAACGTCCTTCATATTATTCTGCTATCTGCTCTAAGATTGTTCTGAACGCTGCAAACTTCCCTTCATAACGCTTTGTATGATCTTCCTGTAAAGCTTTAGACTCATTCTCCTGATAAGCAAGATACGTGTCCATATCCTTACAACGGTATGAAATATTGTAAGACTTATTATCATCTTCGTGATGAGGAAATACTCTACAAAATCTAAAGTCGATGAACTTACCTGTAGCCATTACTTCTGGTATATGCACATCCTTCATCCAAGTCACCCAATCCTGTTCAATACTGTCCTCAATGGCAACGGTTACGCTATAAACTATCATTCCTCTAAATTTTGATCGTATAAAAAATTAATGTCCTCTGTATCTGCTAAATCTCCTCGTAAAAAACGATAACGCTTTCTAGCAATTATCGAATGTACACTACCAGGAAATCCCAATAAGAGTTTCTTGTAAAGTTCTTTTGCTTCATCTGTCTGGCTTAGTTTATTCTCTTGAATTCTTGCCATCATCAACAAGGCGTCGTCTGAAATGGCGGTATGCATTTGATACACCTTCTCAAATACCTTAATCGCTTCTGTGTATTCTTTCAATCCTAAAAGACATCTTCCTTTCAACATCAAAGCATCATCAAAAACATCACCACTGATACTAATCATCTTCATTAATGAATCAATCTCTTCAATTGCCGAACGATGCTGCTTTTGGTAATACAATAAATCTGCTTGTGCATACTTTCTAAGCAATGCTGTTGTAGTATCAATCGTAATGTTATCAGATATTAATAAAGAAAGACTCAAGGCATCGTTAGCTATCAATTTAGATGTTGATGCTTTCAATACATCTAACTGACTTTTAGCCCAATCAAAATCTCCTGAATAGAAGTATACTTTTGATTTCTTCAACTTTGCTTCATGACCAATTACATCATGTTTGAAGGTCGTTTCAACCTGACCATAATACAATACTGCATCCCAAACTTCTCCTTTATAAACCAGAACATCTCCTAATACAAGTTTTGTTTTGGCTATTTCTTGAGCCCCCATTCTGTTCTTAGTAATCGCTTCTTTCAATAGACTGATTGCAGTATCCATCTTTTCTAAATAGAAACTTTGAAACAGCGCCAACTCTCTCTTTAATTCTAACGACTGAGGGTTATTGCCCAAATCATTTAATGTCTGGTAGTAATTCTTTTCAAATGAGATCAAGTCATCTTTGGTGTAATTTCCTGCTAACATCACCTTCTTACTTAGTTCCACTTTTCGCACTCTAGCCGAATGATAGTAGAAATAGTCTTTACCTAAGCTAATCAAATAGTCATAACACTGAATTGCTGCTGCATCATCAAAGTTATCTTCCGCGAGTTTAGCCAGCATATACACCCGTTGCCCTCCTTCTTCCAGTCTTTTATCTAAAGCCTTGGATTGGACCAATGCTGCACTGAATTCTTTCTCCTGTATAAACAGCCAAATCAAAAGATCTGAATACGATACGTTTGCTTTACGCTCTTGTACTTTCTTCAGTAACTCCTTCTTTAGATAGTTTCTTCTTTTGTCTTGAATATCATCATTGATTATAGTCTGAAGAGCTCCTTTAACCTGTTCCAAATAAGCATCGTTCTTATCCAAGATCTCAAAGTACTCTTGGTAAACCAACGGAATTTTTCCTTGTAGTAAGTACAGCTCCGCTTTTTCGAAAGAGAAAGGGTAATTAGGATTTCGTTTAGCCGCTACATCTAAGATTTTTAACGACCATTCATAATATTTTAAAAGCTTCAGTTTATTTGATACTTGAATAATTCGATCGTAAGAAAGTGGTGTATTCTTAACAACCTGATTCAAGACATTCTTTTCATCGCTACTCTTATCTTGAGATCCATAAACGGTGGCTAAATCAATAGCGTAAAACTGATTTCCTTTGAACTTTCTTAGTCTCTTTTTAACATGCTTTTCAGCATTGGTATAATCTTCAAGTATCAGATAAACCTCGAGTATGCTTTCATAGATATTTACATCATCGTCCTTTTTATAAACCTCAAGAAAATACGGTAAGGATTTTTCGAACTGCTCCTCTGATAAAAACTGATATGCTAATTTTCGCTTAACCTCCAATGATTGTCCGTTTAAAACAGACAAAGACATTAACAGGACAAGAAAAATAAGTAGTTTATTCAAGTTCTTTTTGCTTTATGATTTCACTTCGTAATGAATCGATAAATGGATCAATCTTAGACTTTACCTCGTATAGGTTAGGAATCTTAGCGAACATTTCTTCCATTTGATTCTTCGCTTTCATTAAACGAGCCTCTTCATCATTAATTGCTTCTGTAATTAAATCTACTGTTTCGAAATGACCATTCTTCACATCTTGTCTTAGATCGTTTAACTGCTGAGATCTATGCGCTAGCTCTTTATTCAAATGACTCGTAACAACTGCAAACTTCTTTAGCGGTTTTCTTAAAGCTCTATAATCAGACAGCTCATTAATAGCTTGACTCTTAGTCACCATCTCTTCTCTTAGATGTAACTTAAGAAACCTAAGGTCTTCCATAACCTTGTTATAATCAGCTTGGTGCTTCATCGTATCTGAAGTAAGCCAAGTAGTATACGTACTATCAGCTAGACTAATTAAGCTATCAATTTTCTTTAGTTTCTTTGGATGAGATTGACACGCAATCAACATCACTAAAGCACAAACAAATAAAAAAGCCTTTCTCATTTTAACCGATTGTTTCGAATCTTGTGTAAGGAACTAATGCTTTCGGGATGATTACTTTACCATCCTTCTGATTGTTCTCAATTAAAGCAGCCATGATTCTTGGAAGTGCTAAAGCCGATCCATTCAATGTATGTGCTAATTGAGGTTTATCTTTTCCTGAACGGTGTCTTAATTTCAATCTGTTCGCTTGGTATGTTTCAAAGTTTGATACAGAACTTACTTCTAACCATCTCTTTTGAGCTCCAGAGTATACCTCCATATCAAAAGTTAAAGCAGCAGTGAATCCTAAATCTCCTCCACATAAACGCAATACACGGTATGGTAACTCCAACTTCTCTAATAAAGAAGTTACGTGGTTTACCATTCCATCTAGAATCTCATATGATTTAGCTGGCTCAACTACCTGAACGATTTCTACTTTATCAAATTGGTGTAAACGATTAAGTCCTCTTACGTCTTTACCATATGATCCTGCTTCTCTTCTGAAACAAGGTGTATATCCTACATTCTTAATTGGAAGCTTTCCAGTCTCTATAATCTCACCTCTGTATAGGTTGGTAATTGGCACCTCAGCTGTCGGAATCAAATACAAATCATCAGCAGTAACGTGATACATTTGTCCTTCTTTATCCGGTAACTGACCAGTTCCATAACCAGACTCTTCGTTAATCATCAAAGGCGGAATCACTTCATCATAACCAGCTTCGGTTGCTTCATCAATGAAGAAGTTAATCAAAGCTCTTTGCAGTTTCGCTCCTTTTCCTTTATAAACCGGGAATCCTGCACCTGATATCTTAACACCTCTTTCGAAATCGATTAAATCGAAATCATTAGCTATTTCCCAGTGTGGTTTCGCAGTTGCACTATGGTCAACAGCTTCACCAACTGTTCTTATAATTTCATTATCATCTTCTGATTTCCCTTTAGGAACAGAAGGGTTTGGTACATTAGGAATGTGATATAACTTCTCAGTTAAATCATTCTCTAAGTTTCCAAGTGTTTCTTTTAATTCAGCAGACTTAACTTTCAACTCAGCTGTTTTAACCTTCATTTGTTCTGCCTCGTCTCTCTTTCCTTCTTTGAAAAGTTGACCAATGCTTTTTGCTAATCCGTTCGATTCAGCCAACACCTCATCAAGTAACTGTTGTGTTTGCTTTCTGCTGTCATCAATGGCAATTACCTCCTCTAACATGGCAGTTGCATCGATACATCTTTTATCCAATCTAGCGATAAAATCTCCCTTGTGTTCTCTGATCTGTTGAACTTGTAACATATAGCTTATTCTATGGTCATTTTTGAAGATTTAAAGATACGCATATATGTGATTAATTTGAAGTTGAAATACAGCTTAGTGATCGATATTATTGAACATTACAGCAGAGTTTTAAGCAATAAAAAGGCTCCTTGTTCAGGAGCCTTCTAACTATCTTATTTCCAACTTAGTGTTTCTTACCAAAAAACTGGTGAGAAGTACGAATTGGAAAGCTATTATTCGAACGATCTACATCAGCCATTCTCAGGGAAGGATCAATCTCTACAGACTTCACTTTTCCTTTTAAATTCACCACATAGTATGGCCAAGGCCAAGGCCAATCTTCCATTAAAACTCTTTTTGCTGCTCCCTTTTCGACAGGCTTTTCACCACGTAAGACCTCTAAAGGAATATATAACAACTCTTGTTTTCCATCATCGTAAGTAACTAATACATCTAACGGCATTGGAAGTAGGCCAATCTTCTCAATAGTAATTACTGATGAATCTGTAGTAAGCTCCATTGATTTAACAGCATAGTCGATTGAATTAGTGGTACCTACCCACTGTTCGTTATACCAATCTAACTCTAAACCTGAACGCTTTTCCATAACACGTTTAAAGTCTGTTGGGTCAGGATGCTTAAATGCCCAAAGTTTCCATAAATCTAACATACCTTGTTTGAAGTTCTCCTCACCAATGATGTAGCTTAATTGATGTAAGTATATTGCTCCCTTCAAATATGTTGATATACCATAGGTCCTGTTTGTATTGTAATGATCACCATGGGTAGTCATTGGCTCTTGAAGATCCGACTCAACTAAGAAGGCATACGAACTGTATGCTCTTGATAATGGATTAATACTGTTTTCATGGAATAATGAATCCATAATCATGTATTGGCAATATGTTGTAAATCCTTCATCCATCCATGGATATTTAGATTCATTAAAAGCTAAAACACCTTGGTACCATGAGTGAATTGATTCATGAACAGTAACACTTACCAATCCTCTGAAACTTCCACTAGCCGCGATTAAAGTAGCCATTGGATACTCCATTCCTCCATCTCCACCTTGAATGATTGAGTAATCATCATACGGATAAACACCATAGTGCTCATTCATCATTTCAAATGTTTGAACGGTGTAAGCTTTTAAACTATCCCAGTTTGCAGCTATACTATCTCTTTGGTAGATAAAGTGAAGGTTTGGTCCGTTCGATACCTTAACAATATCATGCGTAAAGTCAGGATCAGCAGCCCATGCAAAATCATGTACTTTATCTACTTTAAAATTCCAACTTAGTTTATCACCTTCTTTTCTTTTTACCGGCTTCGACTTATCCTCATAACCGTGTCCTATTTCTTGAGCATTTTTCAAATAACCTGTACCACCAATAGTAAAAGCAGAATCTAAATTAATAGTAACATCAAAGCTACCCCACACACCATGAAACTCTCTCCCTACGTAGGGATCAGCATGCCAACCGTGCTTATCGTATTCAGCTAACTTAGGATACCATTGCGTCATTGAATATGAAATTCCTTCTGCATTCATTCTTCCTGTTCTTCTTACTTGTACCGGAACTTGAGACTCAAACTTCATACTCAGTTTCGTCTTCTTTCCAGGTAACAACGGCTTATCTAAAGTCACTTCTAAGATAGTTCCCGTTACTTTAAATGTTAAGTCATTACCATCTTGCTTCAACTCATTTACGTTATGATACCCAATTTCATCCTTTTCTAGATGACAGATACGATCACCCACTCTGCTATCCGGATCAGAAATTGTACGCGAACGAATGTCCATCATACTTCCTGGTTGAAAAGCATTATAATACAAATGGTAAAAGACCTTTGTTAAAGTATCTTCAGAATTATTGGTGTAAGAAATTTCTTGTTCTCCTTTGAATTGATGCTTTTCAGTATCAAAATCAATATCCATAACGTAATCAGCACTTTGCTGCCAATAACCTTGTTGAGCATTTAGACCGAATGATCCGAAAACAATAGCTAATATAAGACGATAGTATAATTGCATATATAATGTATTCTAAATAAGACTTTCAAATGTACAGAAACCCTTAGTAAAGGGATTTGAATTAGTAAAAAAATCACAAAAAAAGGGCTCCGAAATTCGGAGCCCTTTTTTAAATATTTATATCAGCTTATTGAGCTGGGTTAATAGATACGTAAGATCTATTATCCTTTTTCTTTCTGAATTCAACTTTACCGTCGATCAGAGCGAAAAGAGTGTGGTCTTTACCCATACCTACGTTGTCACCTGGGTGATGCGTGGTACCTCTTTGTCTTACGATGATGTTACCAGCAATTGCAGCCTGACCACCAAAGATCTTAACACCTAATCTTTTTGATTCTGATTCTCTACCGTTTTTGGAGCTACCAACCCCTTTCTTGTGTGCCATACTCTAATGTTTTATTATCTAACTGATTAACCAGCGATGATATCTTCAATTTGAATTTGAGTTAAATACTGTCTGTGTCCGTTCATTTTCTGGTATCCTTTTCTTCTCTTCTTCTTGAATACCAAAACTTTATCTCCCTTAAGGTGAGATAGTACTTTAGCGGAAACTTTAGCTCCACTTACAGCTGGGGCGCCAACTTGAACCTTACCGTCTGCATCGATTAATAAAACGTTATCGAAGTCCACTGACTGTCCTTCTTCTACGTTTAATCGATGTACGAAGATTTGCTGATCTTTCTCTACTTTGAACTGTTGCCCTGCTATTTCAACGATTGCGTACATAATTAATATAATTGTTATTAAACAAATGGGAGGCAAAAATACTGACAAAATCCCAGTATTACAAATGAATGATTTATTTTATTCTACGCTAAGTAATTGGCTCTTTGGTAGGTAATTTTCAAGATAGCCATTCAAGACAGAAACCAATCTTTTTGCAGCTTCTAAATCATATGCCTCTTTCGTTGTTTCCTTCACTTTACTGTTTGCATAGTACTCACCTGATACCAAACTATAATTATTTGTTTCTATTAAATAGTTCAAGGTCTTAGCTCCTTGTTCTGGTGTCTTTCCCATCCATTTAAATATCAGTTTAGACAACCAACCAGCGCTTCTACTCAACTCCGTATCAACAATACCTGGATGTTGTGAGTACATTCCTATTTGAGGGTAGCGTAATGCAAGAAATCTGGTAAGTAGAATTACTCCAAGCTTAGATTGTCGATATACTTTAAAACCACTGTATTCCTCTATAAACTGAATATTACCAAAATTAATCAAACCTTGATGTAGAGCCGAAGCAGTAAAGATAACTTTCGGACTCTTAGCTTTCTCCAGAAGAGGTAGTAGACTCTGTAAGATAAGGAATGGAGAAATTAAGTTGACTTGCAATGTCTCTTCGATTCCATTGACTGTTACAACAGGTTCAAAATTCATTAATCCTGCATTATTGACAATTATATCTAAACGATCGTAGGTAGAAGAAACTGCTTTACACAAATCAACAATGGAATCTAATGAGTTTAAATTCCCTTCGATTAGATCAATTCGACCATTCGAGTTCTTATATTTCTTTTCAAACTCATCGACAAGTGAATATCCTTTCTCAATATTCCTCACAACAGCAACTAAAATAGCCCCATTTCCAGCAGCTTCAATTGCCGCTACTTTTCCTAAACCTGAACTAGCTCCTGTGAATAATATGATTTCGCCTTGCATTTAGTCTTCCTTTGGATAGAGGTAAGTTACATATCGAAAACCTAGCGTACAATAACTTTTGTTAAGTCATTTACCCTAATAATTCAAATTAGGAGCTAACCACTCCTCAGCTTTAACGTTTGTAATTCGCATTCGATCAGCAAAGCTTTGAACCTGGTCTTTCTCGATTCTAACTGCTCCAAAGTACTTAGCTTCAGGATGGGCGATGTACCAAACAGATACAGCTGATGCAAGATTTATAGCCAAAGAACTTGTAAGCTCTACTCCTATTCGATCTGCTTCTAACAATCTAAATAACTCTGTCTTTTGAAGGTGATCCGGACAAGCAGGACAACCTGGATCTGGACGAATTCCTTTGTATGATTCTTCTACATTCTTCCAGTCGTTCCCTCTATAGTCTTATTCGTTTAGATTATAGCTTTGGATCATTGTTCCCATTGCACCATCTAAAACCAAAACCCTTTCTTTTAGAATATCTTCTAGCCTTGAAATCTTTTCGATCATAAGCTGCAAAGGTATACAGAACAGGAGGAGTGGAAAAAAAAATCTAACAATAGGCTAGAATCTACACACGAACAGAATAAAAATACTAGTTAACTGTTAAGCTCTAGAAAATTTGGTTTGAAAGTAAGCAATGATTCGCTTCTTGAATACGATCCAAAGAATACTCATTAGAAAGATGTAAGGAATGATCATTAAATACAAAATTCCTGAATTAAGTCCTGCACCAAACGAAGCACTTAAATCTCCATTTGTTGTTCCCTTCTGAGAAGATGCAATATTTTCTTTACACATTGCACATTGAGCATCCAAATCGAAATAAGAGAGTGTAAGTAATAAAACGGTTAACAGAACTATTCTTTTCATATAACAAATATAAGGATTAGATGTAGTATGGCGCCAGGAAGATATAAACCACCACTCCAGTTAAAGCTACATAAAGCCACACTGGGTAGGTAAATTTTACAATCTTCTTATGTTTCTCTATATCTCCAATGAATCCTCTATAATAAGCAAAAAGGATGAATGGTAATGATAAACCTGCTAAGATGATGTGTGTTGCAAGAATGAAATAATACAATCCTGTCATTTCTCCTCCATAAGTTGTACTCCCTGCTAGTGTATGATACAACACATAACTTAAAAGGAAAACCAATGACAACAACATACCTGTTGAAGTTAACTTCTTATGAAGATTAATATTCCCTTTCTTAATGGCTACCAAAGCAAATATTAACGCTAAGAAAGTTGATCCATTCAATATTGCATGAAGCAATGGTTGAGACTTTGCGAACTCAGGGGTTACGATATTAAAATCAATCTCATGTAAAGCAATTACTAAACCATATACCAATACAGTAAAAATGATTATTCCTCTTTTTAACAGTTTGTTTTCTTTAATATCACTCATTATTCTTCGTTTAAAAGTAATTCAACATCCTCCATTAACATGGATACAGATAAAGAATCCGTTCCATCGTAAAGACCTCTGATATGCAAGTCTTTTCCTATTAACACGAATTGCTGGCTATGGTTTAAAGACAAACTGTCTTTAACATTTGCTTGAATGTATGAATGGTAACTTACTTTTTGAATATCGTAAGCGTCTCCAGTCATTAAATACCAAATACTAGGATCAATCCCTAAGTCCTTTCCGTAAGCACGTAAAGCATCTACCGTATCTCTTTCTGGATCTACCGTGTAAGATGTAATTCTAAAATCCTTGTTTGTATAGTATTTATTATAGACCAATTTCATTTTCGATTTCATCATCGGACAAATAACCGGACATGATGAAAAGAAGAATTCAGCAACGTGAACTTTTCCTTTAAGAGAGTCAAGAGTGATTGTATCTCCTGATTGATTATATAATTCGAAAGGCTTTATTTGATGATAGATGGTATCGGATATCTCGTCGAAATCAATCGGACCGATAATCGGAAGTTTTCTTGTCTCTACTTTTGTTTGACAAGCTAGTATAGTTAGCATCAAGATAATTGCCAGAACTTTCATCTCCTTATTTTCTAAACTGTTCTACTTCTGTCTTTTTGTATTGGTAAAACTCTCTATCCAATAATTTCAATATGTTCACACGCTTTTTGATATCACGCGCATCCTCTATATTGAACTGAGCTCTAATATGACTTTGAGAATCTACCAAGGTATATTCCTCATTGGTATAACCTTCAGGGTATAAAGATTCATTAACATAATCTTTATCAAGCTTCCCGAACGAATAATATGTTAGTCTATCAAACCTATCTAATAGCTTAAGATCATCTTCGATAAGAAAGTCTCTAAAGTTTTGTCCTTGAAAAAGCACTACTACGTTAATCCCTGAATGTCTCTCCATCAAAGAAGTAAGGTAGGTTAATTGCTTTCTTGCATAAGAAAGATCTCCCATAGTAAACTTGGAAATCAAGAAATGTTTTCCTTCGAAGCTTACCTTCTCGCACATTCCTTCCATATTCCAGAAAGTAAACTCGCCTAACTGATGGTAGATAGTATCTGACATTAAAGTTGTTGAATCTGTAACAACTTCAATTGGATACATTACTTTAAGATTCCTTAGACTATTATAGCCTCTAAACAGTAATGCCACTCCAGCAAGGAATGGCAATACAAAGAACCCAAAGAATAGGATTATTTTATTTCGTTTGTTCAAATCTTATAATGCTGATGCTGCAGTCACTGACCACGCTTCTGTTAATAAAATCCAGATTAAGTAAATCATGAATGCAACATAAGGAACCAAGATCATTTGTTTCATGTTCTTTCTTTCCTCACCTAAGTGCATAAATACCATTACAATATACCCAGCTTTGATAATAGTTAAAACTATATAGATCCACTTGATTACTTCCCACTTAGCAGGTGCAGTTTGAGCTATTGACTTACCCCAAACAACTCCCATTACAATCTCTAAAGCTGTAATAAGTGTTAATAAAATAGTAACCTTAATAATTTTCTTGCGGATTACTTTTCCGGCCTCTTCCGAGTGCTCTAAATCCAAAGAATATTGATCGTTTACAATTAAATCGTCTCTTTCCATTTCTTAGTGTTTTAATGAATTAGATAAGGTAAAAGAAGGTAAATACGAATACCCATACTAAATCGAT
>Ga0228617_1001423_pt1 | contig 11082 bp, 6 predicted proteins | sample 18DmetaG_FD_190061 | JGI IMG/M metagenome (GOLD analysis project Ga0228617, IMG submission 190061) | Seawater microbial communities from Monterey Bay, California, United States - 18D | ecosystem: Environmental > Aquatic > Marine > Coastal | place: USA: California | collected 2016-10-20
ATTATTGAACCCTCTTGGTTTCCATACAGAACCGTTACTATCAAACTTCTCTATATATAAAAACTCATCTGATAACTGAAAACCCAATAAAAATTTGTTATAATATATATCTAATGTAAAATGATAGGCACCATCATTATAGATTCCAGTTACTTCCGGACCAAAATAAGGATTAGGGTATTTAGTTTGGCCCTGTAATATTAACCCTATAGATAATCCATTAAATCCAATTCCAGAGCCAGCTCTGTCATTCCAGTCCTGAGAAAACAATAAAAACGGAACTAGTGTCGAAATAAATAATTGCTTTTTGATATTAATCTAATATGGTTAATGTAATTATTATATAAACAAATAAAATTTTTAATAAGTTAAGAGGTGGTTTATCATTTAAAGTTTAAGCGAAGAGTTCTTTACAAATCTTCTAAAATGTAGTTGCCAAAATCAAATATACTTAACTTTTCTATTGGTATTATAGATGGTGTTTTTAATGGATTTTTTTCTTTAAACAAAAAAACACTCTCTAGGTTTTTAAATTTTATAAGATCTTCGATGAATTTTTCTTGGAATGAAGTATTTACAAGATATAGTCGTTTTAAATTTGGAAGTATTGATAATTGTTCTATTGAATTCCCCGTTATTTTTGTATTGCTCAATTTAAGAACAGTCAGATTAGAATATGTTTTTAAATCTGAAAAAATAGAATCTGTTACCTCGCTATTGCTTAAATCAAGGTTTACTATGTTGTCTTTAATTTGATTAAAAATTGATAGGTCTCCATCACTAAAGTCTGGAGAATTGATCATACTAATTGAAAATAAATTCGATCCTTTATTTATTGGTAAGATTAAAATATTTTTTGATTGAATAGTTTTAATTAGATCATTATTTGGAAGAGGTAGGTCGGATTCAGGGTAAAATGACATTTCTGTTGTAAAAAAATAATTGACAAGATTGTCGTCAATATTGAATTCATTCAATTTTTGACTAAATGAACTCCCTTGATTAATCCATTGGCTTAAAACATTTATCTCTTCTCTTGAAAATTGCTTTCCAGAGGAAGGAGGCATGTGTTTCTTTTCTTGTTCAGGTAAATGAATACGAATCAAAATTTCACTAAGTTCAGGATTCTCAAAATTTAATACATTTCCACTTTTTCCCCCTTGTTTCAATGATTCTATAGTGTGCATCTTCAATCCGCCTTTCGACTTTTTATCATTGTGACATTTAACACATTTATCATCCAAGAGAGGCTGAATTAGGCTTGTAAATACTGGTTTTTCGGAAAAATCGTCATAATACCTAATGGCATTTTCTTCTATTGAAGAACTTATCCCAACTAAATTATTAAAGGGTTCTTTAAGGTGATCTTCTCCATGAGTGATATTGCCACCTAAATGACCCGTTATTGTTAACAATAAAATATGTCCAAAGGTGAAAAATCTTGTTTTTATCGATTTGAAAACTAAATTTCTTTTTAGATATAAATAAAAGGTAAATGACAAAATAACCGTTAAAATCCCTGCAATTAAATGACCTTGAATAGTCTCCCATAAATAACCTTCTTTTTGATATTGGAAATAGCCAGTTATTATTGAAAAAATACCGGTTATGCTTGCCCAAAAGAATATAAATTGTAAAGCCTCTTTTGACCACTTAAGGTTGTTTTTGTTCAATTCAATTAAAACGCCTAGTACAATAAATCCAATAGGTAAATGAATAATAAGGGGATGAAAACGACCTAATAAAATCAATAAATCATCAATCATATTAATTCATTTTTTTTATTCTTTCCTTTAACATATTCATAATGAATATATTGTTTTCCCATTGATCACTCAGCGGTTTTTCTGTAAATGGAATAGTTGGCATATAGTTTGGTGGACCAAATTCGGTAGTTATTGTAACTATTTTTTCTTCATTCCATTTTTTCTGAATTACAGCTTCCCAAATATCTAAATGTCTATGGAGAGCTGTCTTCCATTCAGGTGCTGATGGATCATTTACCTGTGGTCCTTCTTCAAATCCTACTCTAGCATGAATGTGATTACTTTTAAGAACTACTTGTTTGAGTAAGTTTTCTCTATTTTTTAATAGAGATTCATGAACAACCATCCAATGACTAATATCAAGAGTGAGCTTCAGGCTACTATTTTTTTCTAAGTATTTATTAGTTTCAGGAAGAGAGTAACTAAAACGTCCCCTATGGGTTTCATGATATATCGGAATATTAGAAGCTATGCTAAGTTTATTTGCAGTGTTAATAAATGCCATATTCTGTTCAAAACTTAAAAAATCACTTCCAGTATGAGAGTTAATTGCTAGTGGTTTTTGATTTATAGCTTTTTGAAGATAGCTTTTATATTCTTGAAGGCTTTCTTTAAAGGGCAAACTATTATTAGTTCCACATAAAAAAATGACTTTCATATCAAATTTTTTCAATGCCATTGAAATTATATCTTGTTTTTTAGAGTCCGCAGGTAACCAAATTTCTATACCATCATATCCGGAATTTTTTGCTTTTTCAATGAATTCTTCTACACTACCATTATATCCCCAATCTGTTTGAAAAAATAATGTTTGATTTTGTGCGTATCCCTTACCGATAAGAAAAAAAGAAAATATAAATGACAAAAATAAATTCTTCATACGTAAGTAATTATGCTAGGATTTCTCGAATAATTTCTCCCTCAACATCGGTAAGTCTGAATGGTCTACCCTGAAAATCATAAGTAAATTTTTCATGATCAAATCCAAGAAGATGAAGTATTGTCGCTTGAATATCGTGAACGGAAACTCTTCCACTAATTGGTTTATATCCAAATTCATCAGTTTCACCGTACACAGCTCCCTTCTTTATACCTCCTCCAGCCATCCACATAGTAAAAGCATCTCCGTGATGATCTCTTCCTTTATAAGCGTTTTGAACCCCACTTCTGTTTTCTTGCATAGGAGTTCTTCCAAATTCACCCCCCCAAACAACTAATGTTTCATCTAATAAACCTCGCTGTTTTAGATCTAATATTAATGCCGCTACCGGACGATCAATTTGTTGACATTTTCTTTTAAAGCCAAGATTTAGCGCCGTTTCTTCAAGATCTCCGTGACTATCCCATCCCCAATCATATAATTGGACAAAACGAACCCCCTTTGAAACCATTTTTCTTGCCAAAAGACAATTATTGGCAAATGATTCCTCCCCTGGTGTTACTCCATACATTTCCTTGATACTCTCAGGTTCATCATTTATATTCATAACTTCTGGAACTGCTATTTGCATTCTATATGCCATTTCATATTGGCTAATTCTTGTAAGTATTTCAGGATCCTTATAATTATTATATTCATCAGAGTTTATTTCATTAATGGAGTTGATTAAATCTCTTTTTAAATTTCTTGAAATTCCTTTAGGATCATTAAGGTATAAAACAGGATCGCCTTTAGATCTGCATTGAACTCCTTGATAAACGGAGGGTAAAAAACCACTACCCCACAAACTTTTTCCACCATCAGGTGTTCCTCCTCCAGAAGTTAATACCATAAAGCCAGGAAGATCTTGATTGTCAGATCCAAGACCATATGTTGCCCAAGATCCAATACTTGGTCTACCAAGACGAGGACTTCCGGTATGCATAAAGAGTTGTGCTGGACCGTGATTAAATTGGTCTGTATGAACGGCTTTTAAAAAGCTAACCTCATCAACTATTTTTTGAAAATAAGGTAAGTTATCAGAAATCCAATTTCCTGAATCTCCAGATTTTCTAAATTTCGCTTGAGGACCTAACATTTTTGGCACCCCTTCTATAAATGCAAATTTTTTCCCTTTTAAAAGTGACTCTGGACAAGGCTTATTATGAAGTTTATGTAATTCTGGTTTGTAGTCAAATAATTCCAATTGAGAGGGTGCACCTACCATATGGAGGTATATTACACTTTTTACTTTCCCTAAACTTGGAGGAGAAGCTGGAGCAAGAGGATTTAATGAGCTAGTGTTGTTTAATAAATTATTTTCTGAATTACAGGCACTCAAAAAATTACTTAAAGCTATTCCACCCATGCCTAATGTGCAGTTTTTCAAAAAATGTCTTCTGCTATTAACTGAGGCATTTTTTAATAAAAACTCATTAAATAGTTTTGTTTTTTTATCCATAATTAAGCATGAGTTAAGAATTCATCTAAATTCATTATTGCATTTGCAACTATTGTTAAACCAGCATGATGCTTGTCAGTATCTTCTATGTCTAAAAATTCTTTTAAGCTTTCAGGGTCATCTTCATATTGATTAATTGCATTTTTATATAGGTTTACTAGACTTTGGAGTTTAACATTGTTTATCTTTTTATATGTTGCCTTTTCATATATAGACTTTATTGCATCTTCAATATTCTCTTTATCTAATTGACTTTTCGCTAAATGATAAGCTGCCTCAACGTAAACAGGATCATTCATTGTAATAAGCGCTTGTAATGGCGTATTAGTCGAAATTCTATTTACCAAACAAACTTCTCTTGTTCCAGCATCAAAAACTATAAAAGAAGGATATGTCATTGTTCTCTTTATATATGTATAAACCGCCCTCCTATATCTATCCTCACCTTCACTATCAACCCATGAGCCACCATATCTATGCTTGCCAAATCCCTTTGGTTGAGGAGGTTTGACGGCAGGACCTCCCATTTTTGGGACTAAAAGACCAGAAACTGCCAATGCCTGATCTCTTACTTCTTCTGCTTTTAATCTTAATTTAGTGCCTCTAGCATAATAAATATTTAATGGGTCCTTTTTATAGTTGTTTTCATTAATGGTTGATTTTTGTTGATATGTTCCAGATAATACAATTGACCTAATTAAACTCTTTAAGCTCCATTTTTGATCCTCCATTAAATGTACAGACATCCAATCCAGAAGTGCAGGATGGCTAGGAGGTTCAGACTGAGTTCCCATATCTTCAATAGTTGAAACTAATCCTCTACCAAAAATTTGATTCCAAATTCGATTAACTACGGTTCTTGAAGTTAGAGAATTTTCTCTATCAACAATCCATTGGGCAAATCCAAGTCTATTTTTACCCCATTCTGGATTCCAAGAATTTAGGCTTTTTGGCACATCTGGTTTTACTTCGTTTGTAGGTTGTAGCCAATTACCTCTATCAAAAACATATGTTGAACGATGGTGATATTTCTCATTTTCAACCATAATAGGAGTTTTCATTATATTGGAAGTGGTAAATATTTCTTTTATATATTTCTTGATTATAGAATATCCTTTTTTTTCTTCTCCAGGAAGATCAGGGGCAAAAGAAAACCAATCAAAATATACTAGAGGTTTAGCTGTATCAAATCCTATTACACCTGAAGAGGGTGAAGTATATTCCCTAATATCACTAAAAGGATCATAAGCCTCTATAAATAAATCTATTTTACCCGCTACTTTTTTAAATGGTAAAATTAGTATTTCTTTTCTCCATGATTCTCCATTTTTCTTCCAGTTCATTTTAGGGATGGTAAATTCAGTTAAAATCTTTCCCTTTGAAGAGCCCTCTCTAATTTTTACAATCGTACCTGGAACATCACTATTATAATTCATGATAATACTACTACTTTCTTGAGTGTAAACGTCTTTTAATATTGCGGAACCATTATTTCTAAGAAATAATGAATTATTTTTATTAATTAAAGTTGCATTGATAAAATCACCAGCCCAGTTAGCCTGATATTGAGGCTGGTATCTGTAAAAAAGATTATTATATCTATTATAGACTTCCATATTCCCATTAGTTTTTATCCAATCAAGAACCTTTTTGACTTTTTCCTCCTCTGGCTTATCATAGGAAATATAAACCGGACTTTCGTCAACGGGCTGATCAGAATCCTTTGTATTATTAAAAAAAGCCATTAACTTGTAATAATCATCATGCTTAATAGGGTCATACGGGTGTGAATGGCACTGAACACAACTCATTGTTGTACTTTGAAAAGCGTCAAATGTGGTATTAACCCTATCAATTACGGCAGCAGTTCGAAATTCTTCATTATTGGTTCCTCCCTCATCATTATTCATAGTATTCCTGTGAAAAGCAGTTGCTATATAATTGTCAGGTGTAGGATTTTCAAGTAAATCTCCAGCAAGTTGCTCAATTGTGAATTGGTCAAATGGCATATCATTATTCAAAGCTTTTATTACCCAATCACGATATTTCCAAATAATTCTATCACCGTCGCCTTCATAACCTCTAGAATCGGCATATCTAGCAAGGTCTAACCACCAACTTGCCCACTTTTCTCCATAACTTTTAGATTCAAATAGTTTATCAACATATTTTTCATAAGATAAATTTCCACTAATAAAATTTTCAAAAAGATTAATATTAGGAGGCAAGCCAGTTATATCAAGTGCAACTCTTCTTGCTAGAATATTTTTTTCTGCTTTTCTGTTTGGAATCAATTTTTTGTCTTCTAATTGAGCTGCAATAAAATTGTCTATTGGGTTTTTTAAAAATTCTAATCTATCAAATGACTTACCAACTTTTGGAATTTCTGATTTTTTTGGCGGTATATATGCCCAATGTGTGCCCCAATTAGCCCCTTGATTAATCCATTTTGTAAAAAGTTCAATTTCTTCTTTTGATAGTGGCGGATTTTCAAATGGCATTCTTAGTTGAGGATCATTCTCATGAAACCTCTTTATTATTCTACTTTTATTTGCATTACCAGGAATTATAGCTGGTGATCCTTCATCTGTATTACCTAGAGCCTCCTCCTTAAATAATAAACTAAAACCTGCTGATTGCTTTACCCCTCCATGACAAGAAATACACTTTTTGTTTATTATTGGTTTTATTTGTGTATTAAAGTCAACATTCTGTCGCGTTTGACATGAGGTGAGTAAAATTAAAAACGTTAAATAAAATAGTGCTTTTTCCATTCTATTGAGTTTAGCTAAACTTTTACTCTTTAAAAAGAGTCATATACACTTTTTATAAAATTATACCTATGATTGTAGTTCGTAAGCGTTCGATTTAAAAAAACACCATACATCTTGTTTTTTGGATCTATAAAAAACTCTGTACTTTGGTAACCTCCATGACCATATAGACCATTAGGGGCATTAAAATCCATTTGGGATGGATCATCTAATACATAAACTCCTAATCCATTATATACTCCAGGGAAATCTATATCGCCTGCATGGGGCCCATCTGCATATTTTTTAATTAGTTCAGAAATACTTTGTGAAGAAAGAATAGTCTTATTTTTAAATTTACCTGAGTTTAATAACATATAACAAAAATTAGAGTAATCTGAAACCGTAGAAATTAATCCAAGACTTCCTAATTCAATTTTGTATTCCATATCATAGGTAATTAAATCATTTATTCCTGTAATACCAGTCTGATTAAATCCTTCAATAGATTCATTTTTAACAAATAAAGGTTGGAGTAATTTTTTCTCATTTTCATTTATAAAAAATTTAGTGTTTTTCATCTCAAGAGGTCCAAACACATGTTTTTTTAAAAATGAATAAAATGTCATACCTGAGGCAGCCTCTATAACCTTTCCAAGTATATCTTGATTTAAACCATATTTATATTGTTCACCAGGCTCAAACTCAAGCGGCTCCTTCCTTATCTTTTCCATTAATTGATCCAAATTTTCAGATCTAATTGCATCGAGCATAAAGTCATCGTAATAGACGAAACCTGATGTATGGGTGAGGAGATGAATAACCTTGAGCTCATTTTTGCAATCAACTATTCCATTAACAGATTTACATCTCAAATTTGCATATGAGGGTATATATTTAGAAACAGGATCATCAAATTTTAATAAGTTTTTTTCTCTTAAAATAAGGACTGCAATGGTTGTTATAGGTTTAGACATTGACCAAATTGGAAAAAGTGTTTGATCTGTAATTAATTTGTCTCCCTTTTTATAAGAGTTTTGAATATGGTGGTAGATTTTTTTTCCATTCTTATGAACCAATACTACATTTCCTCCTGCCTCACCATCATCAATAAGTTTTTTTTGAAACTTTTTTATTACTGTCTCCTCTATTTTATCAGAATTAATTATTTGACTATTCAATAGAAAAATAGAAGTTAGATAAAGCACTATAGTTTTTAAAAAATATTTTTTCACAATTCTAATATTAATTCGAACTAAAGGAAGACGCCGGCATTCCTTCTTTATTAAAAAGAGTTCCTACAGTCCAATTTTTCCATCCATATCTCACATGTTTTGGATACTTAACTTTATTAGAAGAAACTCTTATTTTATTATCAATTATTTCTGCTTTAGCTGTTTTATATATCATATTGTCTCCTGCTACTTCAAAATCTTTTAAAGCACCTTTAGATATAAGTCCACTACCTTTATTTTCAAAATCAATATCAATATAATTACTAAATGTTTTATGACTCTTATATAGCGGCCCTGAGGATATTATATCAAATTCATAATCTTTATCTAAAGCTAAAAGAGCGAGTCTTTTTCCAACATCTTGTTTGTTGTGAGGATGGATATCTTTTTCCTCTCCAATATCCATTATAACTGCCATTCCTGTTTTACTGATGGTTTTTAAGGTCTTCCTCTGAGCATCCCTTAATTTTTGGGATTCTTGATATGGTGCATATTCAAATGGAGCAATTTGTACATAATAAAATGAAAAATCATAACCCCAGCTTTCTCTCCAATCCTCAATCATTCCTGAGAATAATTCCTGATACTCAAAGCTGTTATCAACATTAGATTCACCCTGATACCATATTGCCCCTTTTATACTATATGGAAGTACTGGTTTAAGCATTTTTTCAAATAAAACAGAATACGTATTGGGATCATTAATAACATTTAATCCTGACACATTATCTTCTATATATGAACTCTTTTTTACAAGTTCGTCTAAAGATAAATTATGTATCAAAACAGATTCATAATTCATAACAAAAGCATGATGTCTGAATTTAAAATCGGAAAAGTCTAACTCTTTTTCAATCTTATTATTTTTTATAATTACAGGGCTATTAAACCCACCACCACCACCTTTGTCTGTGATTCTGATGGCAAGTATATTTTCTCCTCTTTTTAATAATTCTTTGGGTATATTGTAGCTCCTTTTTTTTGCCCATGAAAAAGTATTACCTATCATTTCACCGTTAATATAGGTCTGATCAGAGTCATCAATTCCCTTTTCAACTATTAGTTGATAATCCTCACTTATATCATCTATTATTATTTTTGTTCTAAACCATATAATTCCATCGGATAAGAGTGTATTTAGCTCATCAAAAGCACTTTCAAATCTTCCCTCAGATTGATAATCAACATTTGAATAATTGGTATACTTCGAGTCCCATTGATCCCAATTAGAATCATCAAAATTAACTTCTATAAACTCCTTGTCACCAATCTCAAAATTAGACCAGTCATTCCTGTAAGATTCCCATAATACTTGATCTTCAGTCCATTTTGGTAGTTCGGTTACTTTAAATCCAAATTTATTTGAAACATAAAGCTTAATAGAATCATTTAAACGTTTTAATTCTTTTTCAAATAACTTGAAATCGTCATACTTTGGTACTTTACCTTCGGTAGCTGAAATAGAGTTCAATTTACTATTACTTGTCCATGCTTCTACCCTGGTACCTCCCCAACTTGTATTTACAATTCCAATTGGAACTTGAAGTTCTTCATGTAACTTTCTAGCAAAAAAATAAGCAGCGGCACTAAATCCTTCCGCATTTTTAGGATTTGCAACTTGCCATTTGCTGTTTTTAATAAGTTCTCCTGACAAATCGATCGGAACAGTAAACATTCTTATCTGATTATTATTCACATTGGAAATTTCTTCGTCTTGGTTGTCAATACAATTAATGCATTGATTCATTCTCCATTCCATATTTGACTGTCCTGATGATAACCAGACCTCCCCAATCATAATATCATTTAATAAAATACTATTATTAGATGTTTGAATAGTTACAGTATAAGGACCACCAGCTTTGGGTGTTGAGAGCTTTAGTTCCCAATCACCTTTTTGATCAGATTTTACTGATGATTCTTCTCCCCAACTGCCCTTTACAGAAACAGTTTCATTTGATTTAGATTTTCCCCAGAATGAAGTATCAAAGTTTTGTTGTAAAACCATATTATCCGAGAAAATAGAAGGAAGTTCCAATCCTTGATTTATTTCAAGGTTTGATTTACAAGAAAAATTTATCGCTATAAAAACTAATAGCAGTCCAAATATTTTTTGGGGGGAAAATTCCTGTTTTTTCATTTTTTATTTATTTATTTACCTGTGAAGTTAAATTTTTGATTAACTCAATTTCATCATTTGAAAATGGTTCCCCGTTTTGATAAAATATATCATGATGCCATTTATTAGGAGGCTCAGTATATGTAGAATCCCAACTTTTCCAAGGATAAATGGTGTTAGTTTTACCTGAGATAAAACCCCAATTATATGCTCCTATTTTATTCTCATTAAAAATTGATAAAACATCCTCAAAAGTACTCTTATGCTCACGAGCAATATACTCAGTGCATAAAAGAGGTCTATTATAATTTTTAAGTTGTTTAACTTTTTCTAAAACCTCTTCTTTTGATGCATAGGAATGAAATGATATAATATCAGAACTATTGATTATGAATTGATCTAACTCAGACAGATCAGATATAGGTGCCCAATCTATATCCCAAGCATAAATGCCAGTTGTAATTGGTTGAGATGGATTAATTTCTCTTACCCATTTGACAGTCTTTTTTAATAAAGAAAGGGTATGCATTTGTTTTTGATCTTTAGGATCAATCTCACTTAAGTTATACGTTGAGTAATTATCATCTGTAATTTCGATTCCAATTTTTCCATATAGTTCAATTGCTCTTTCTTTAGAAATTTCGTGTGAAGCTATTCCTTTTTGGCCTGGTTCATTATATAAATCCCATGCAAGAATTCTTGAATCATTTGCAAATTTACCTACCACTCCCTTTACATAAGATTTTAGCTTATTGTGACTTAAAGTGTCATATAAAATTTTAGCACCAGGAGATTGCACCCATCCAGGATTATGAACATGAGGTATTG
>Ga0228617_1001436_pt1 | contig 11036 bp, 9 predicted proteins | sample 18DmetaG_FD_190061 | JGI IMG/M metagenome (GOLD analysis project Ga0228617, IMG submission 190061) | Seawater microbial communities from Monterey Bay, California, United States - 18D | ecosystem: Environmental > Aquatic > Marine > Coastal | place: USA: California | collected 2016-10-20
GCTTGAACAAGACCAAACACTCTACTCCTTTAGACACACAGGGGCTATAGAAATATTCAAGCGAACAGGTTCAATAACTAAGCTACAGAAAGCAATGGGGCATTCATCTATTAATGTAAGTCTAACCTACTTAAGAGGCTTAGAAATAGCAGAGCTAAAGGAAGAAGATATGCCTATGGTTTAAGACTTTCCTTCAATTAAATTTTAAAAATAAATTTAACAGCCTAAAACAGTACACACCCACCCAACGCAAGTAAAGAGTGATAAAATAATTACTGCTGATAATAAGAATTTAATTTTTTTCATACTTCAAACATAATAAAAATAATTTAACTTAAAAGGAATGAAATATTTACAATCTAATATTACTGGTTATCTGCTTAATTTTAATATTCTAAATGCTCCTTTAATAACCAAAATAAATACAATTGTTCCAACAACTAAGTCGGGTTTATTTGAATTTAATAAACTCACTAAAATCGCAGCTATTATCACTCCTAAGTTAATTATTACATCATTGGAAGTGAAAATCATACTTGCTTTCATATGAGCCTCTTCTTTACTTTTTGACTTTTGTAAAATGTAAAGGCAAAATCCGTTAGCAATAAGTGCAAAAACCGAAACGATAATCATTGTCGAAAAGTTAGGAAGCCTCTCATATCCTAAAAATCTTCTTAATACTTCTATAAACCCGAAAATTGCTAATATTATTTGAAAATATCCCGCGAGTTTTGCTATATATTTTTTCTTAATTGTGGTTTTTCCTACTGCAAAAAGACTAATACCATACACAAAACTGTCAGCAAGCATATCTAAACTATCAGCAACAAGTCCAATGGACTTAGATATAATGCCCGTTGTCATTTCGATTATGAAAAATGCAAAATTTATAACAAATACTGACCAAAGTAGTTTCTTTTGGTTTGTGTCTTTATTGAACTCGATTTGTTGTGTTTGTTCGGAAGATATTTTAATACCGCCTAAATTTAATTCAATAACAGACTTTTCAATTTGGTCAATGACATCATAGTGAAAAACAGTCAATTTTCGGTTTGCAATATCAAATTCTAAATTTTCAATACCCGAAATATCTTCCAACTTCATACGGATTATATTTTCTTCCGATGGGCAGTCCATTTTGGAAATCTCAAATATTGTTTTTATCACTGAATTTATTTTAAAATAAATATAAGAAATGTTAGTTTAACCTACTTAAGAGGTCTAGAAATAGCAGAACTAAGAGAGGAGGATATGCCTATGGTTTGTAAGTAAAGTACTACAAAAATGTTTATATTTTGTATATAAGTTTTTATGGATTTACAGGTTAAAATACTTGATATTCTGCGATAAATTTACTAACTTTACACATACTTTTTTATGAAAGTCTTAGTCTTACCAGCTTTCTAAATAAACTTTATATTTCATAGATTAGGCGTTTCAGACGCCTGTATAAATATATCTCCAGAAATATAAAAAGACTTTAAATTTACTATACAGGATAACTATGTTTTATTATTAAATACAGACAAGGATTGTTTATTCTGTTTTTAGTTGTTTATGTGCGGTGGTTTGCAACCACCTTTATTGAAAACTTTGATTAATCAATCTTTTTCAAAGTTGAATATTCAAGATATTTCAAGATTTAGTTAGGATTACAGTTTGTGAAGTTAGTTGCAAGTAAGTTGAATTAATTTAGAAGCATCATAACCCAAGCTTTTGGATTTCTTTGCGTCTTCACAAGCACCTTTTAAGTCATTGATGTAATATTTTGAAACCGCTCTGCCGTAATAAGCAATAACATAATTAGGGTCAAGCACTATTGCTTTAGTATAGTCCTCAATAGCTCCTTTAAAGTCTTTTAATTTTCCTTTTGAAACGCCTCTATTGTGGTAAGCATCAACATAATTTGGATTTAGTTGTATTGCTTTAGAATAATCTTCTACAGCACCTTTGTAATCATTTAAATTGTCTTTTGCAGCTCCTCTAGCTTCATAAGCAACTGGCTGAAAAAGTGAATTCGGATTATCAAACCAGTCATTAAATTCTATAGCTCTTGTATAATCTAAAATAGCTCCTTTAAAATCTCCTACTTCGGCCTTATCTCCGCCAGATAAAAAATATTTTTCTGAATTTTGCCCAAAAGAGCTAAAACAAACAAGTAAAGCGTAGAGAAGTAAAATCTTTTTCATTTAGTTTTAAATCAGTTAACGGAATAAAGGTAAGAAAAGTTTTTATTAGCTCAGAAGCGTTAGCGTGTTGAGAAAAGCAATAGTGCCATATTAGTGCCAAGCTTTTACTATATTTGATTTAGTTATTTCTAAGTACTGAAGTAAAGTAGTTTGCTTTTCGAAACTGGTTTAGAGCATAAAAAAAGCCCTACATCTCTGTAAAGCTTTTGCTCCTCCTCTTGGGCTCGAACCAAGGACCCTCTGATTAACAGTCAGATGCTCTAACCAACTGAGCTAAGGAGGACTGTTTTTCGCTTGCGCGAGCGCAAATATATATCATTTTTTAGTTTACACAAATAGAAAACAAAAAATAATTACCCAAAAAAGGCTTTAAAAATATCATTCCCATTAGCAAACAATACCAAAGCGATTAAGATAAAAAAGCCAACCGTCTGGGCATACTCCATAAACTTATCGCCTGGCTTACGACCAGAAACCATTTCGTATAGCAAAAACATGACATGTCCTCCGTCTAAAGCAGGAATCGGTAACAAATTTAGAACCCCCAACATAATGGATAAAAAGGCCGTAATGCCCCAAAACGATTCCCAACTCCAGGTGTCTGGGAAGATATCAAAAATTGCCATAAAGCCACCTACTCCTTTATAAGCGCCAGTGCTTGGCGAAAATATGAGCTTTAATTGCATCCAATAAGACGATATTTGAGAAACAAAACGATCTAGACCAACACCAATACTTTCTCCAAAATCGTATTCTTTTTGAATGATATCTAAATAGCCAGCATCTTGATAGTCATTCATCGATTGAGAAACAAAAAGCGCAAAAGCGCCTTCTGAATTAATTTGTAATTCACGAGAAATTAAAGCCCCATCGCGCTCTAGTGTAGCCGTAGCCGTTTGGTTTTTTAACGTTTGAAGTATCGAAACGACCTCATCAAAAAATTCCGCTGATTGACCATTTATAGTTTTAAAAATATCGCCTTTACGAAGATCAACGCCTTCATTTATCGAATTTTCCGCAAAAGAATCGAAAATAAACGGCTGTCTCAGCTCTATGAGCCCTCTTTTTTTGCTGGCACTCAGTTGCCCCAAAAAGTCTACAGGAAAATTAATGGTTTGTTGTTGGCCCTCGCGTTCAATGGTCATGGTTTCGGCCTCCAAAATATACTTGCGGATGTCAGAAAAATACTCAATTTTATAGTCATTAATAGCCAAAACTTTGTCCCCGTCTTTTAAGCCAATCTCTTGTAAAACCGGGTTGTAAATAGCATAACCCCCCTTTACACTATTGGCATCCACATCAGAAGAGCCATAAAAAAACGCCATAAAAATATATATGACTGCGGCCAAAATAAAGTTTACCGTAACACCACCCAACATAATAATCAATCGTTGCCACGAGGGTTTCGATCTAAATTCCCACGGCTGTGGTGCTTGCGCCATCTGCTCAGTGTCCATGCTTTCATCTATCATGCCCGAAATTTTGACATAACCCCCTAAAGGCAACCAGCCGATGCCATACACCGTTTCGCCAATTTTCTTTTTGAATAAGGAATATTTTAAATCAAAAAACAGATAAAACTTTTCGACACGCGTTTTAAACAACTTGGCCGGAATGAAATGCCCAAGCTCGTGCAGTACAATTAAAAGTGAAAGACTAAGTAAAAATTGACTTATTTTAATGAAAAATTCCATAAACAGATATCATAATTTGGTCCACAAATGTAGCGGTTTTCGCATTAGGAACAAAACCAAGATAAAAACAGATTTCTAAGGCGATTTAATTCAATTTTAAAGCTTTGTATTGTACCTTTGTGGTTCATTGTTAATTCATGCGCAATACGCTAAAAAAATACAAACTCTTTATCGGTACTATGCTGCTGCTTTCGGTCATCATTATGACTGCCTTTTACAGCATCCTTAAACCCGCAAAAGTCCTCCCTATTTACCAGCCTGCGCAAGTTAATTTTGAATTGGTCGACAGCACAATTCAACATCAAAAAAAATACCATACTATTGCCAATTTTAAGCTCGTCAATCAAAACGGTGACAGCATCACTCAAGATTTTTATAAGGACAAAATATATGTCGCCGATTTCTTTTTTACCACCTGTCAGACGATTTGCCCAATCATGACAGACCACATGTACGAGATTCAAAAACAAACCATTTCAGATCCTGAGGTCCTGCTGCTTTCACACACGGTCACTCCTGAAATAGATTCTGTAGAACAATTGAAACGTTACGCTAAAAAGAAATTAGTAAATGCATCTAAATGGAATTTAGTTACCGGAGATAAAAAACAAATTTATGATCTGGCAAGAACCTCTTATTTGGCCGTAAAAACCAATGGAGATGGAGGCCCTTACGATATGATACACACCGAAAATTTTGTGCTTATCGATAAGAAAAAACAAATACGTGGATTTTACGATGGAACTGATCCAAAAGCCATAGAAACACTTTTGGATGATATAAAAGTGTTAAAAGCAACTGACAATCACTGATCTTTTATTACTTTTGCTTCTTTAAAATGAATCTAAATAAGCGTGAGCCTTACAATTGCCGATTTAAAAAAAGGAGAAAGTGCTGTGATTACAGACAGCTCTTCAAACGATATTCCACTAAAGCTGCTGGAAATGGGCTGTTTGCCTGGCAACGAAGTCAAATTGCTGCAACTTGCGCCCTTTTCTGACCCGATGTATTTGAATGTTAACGATAGTTTTTTGGCTATACGCAAAGAAACAGCATCCCTAATTGTAATCGAAAAAATAAATGAGTAAACAGATCAACGTTGCGCTCATAGGCAACCCAAATACGGGAAAAACATCGGTTTTCAACGCCCTCACTGGCTTAAATCAGAAAGTAGGTAATTACCCTGGGATTACTGTCGATAAAAAACAAGGCATTTGTAAATTGTCTCGAGGCGTAAAAGCCCATATTTTAGACCTGCCCGGAACCTATAGTCTCAATGCCTCGTCCTTGGACGAAAATGTTGTCATCGAGTTATTGCTTAATAAAAACGATAAAGATTATCCTGATGTAGCGGTCATTGTGAGTGATGTCGAAAATTTGAAGCGAAATCTTCTTTTATTCACTCAGATTAAAGACTTAAAAATCCCCACTCTTTTGGTCATTAACATGAGTGATGTCATGAAGCGCAAAGGAATATCTTTAGATGTTGACGTTTTAGAAGAAAAACTTAACACCAAAATTGCATTGGTGAGTACGCGAAAAGGCACGGGCATTCAAGAACTAAAAAAACTAATTGAGCAGTACAAAATATTACCAAAAAAACAATGTTTAGATGCCTCTACTATTGAACCTGCTTATTTTGAACGCCTACAAAAAGCCTTCCCAAATCAAGACATTTACAAGCTTTGGTTGGTCATTACTCAGGATGCTAATTTTGGTAAAGTTTCGCGTCAAGAGTTAGACGTCTCAAAATTTAAAACCAAATCTACTTCAGAGCTGAAACGTTTGCAGCAAAAAGAAGCCATAAAACGCTACCAATTTATAAATAATGTACTGAAAGAAGGACAAAATATTGACCGCTCTAAAGCTAGAGATTTAAGAAGCAAACTCGATCGAGTTTTGATTCATAAAGTCTGGGGATACGTTATCTTCTTCATTATCTTACTCACAATTTTTCAAGCCATTTACGATTGGGCTACGTTCCCCATGGACTTGATCGACACAACTTTTGCAGGACTTGCAGAATGGGTCAAAAGCAGCTATCCCAATGGGGGTAAAGTCACTGATTTAGTTGCGGAAGGGATTGTTTCTGGCGTTGGGGGTATTGTTATTTTCATTCCTCAAATCGCCTTTTTATTTTTATTCATTTCAATTCTAGAAGAAAGTGGCTACATGAGCCGCGTGGTCTTTTTGATGGACCGTATCATGCGGCGTTTTGGGCTCAGCGGTAAAAGTTTAGTTCCACTCATTTCAGGCACAGCTTGTGCGATTCCTGCTGTTATGGCAACACGAAATATCGAAAACTGGAAAGAACGCCTCATCACCATTTTAGTAACTCCTTTTACAACTTGTTCGGCGCGCTTACCCGTCTACTTGATCATCATTGCCTTGGTTATCCCCGAAGGCTATATTTTTGGCCTAAGCTACCAAGCACTGACCCTTATGCTGCTTTATCTTATTGGTTTTGGAATGGCTGTATTTTCGGCCTATGTGTTGGACCGCATCATGAAAACCAACCGCAAAACCTTTTTTGTGGTCGAAATGCCAAATTACAAACTACCCTTGCTTAAAAATGTTCTCATTACAGTCTTTGAAAAAACAAAAACATTCGTTTTTGAAGCCGGTAAAATTATTTTAGCAATCTCCGTGATTTTATGGGTGCTCGCTTCATACGGCCCAGGCGATAAATTCAATAATGCAGAAGCTATTGTCGCCGAACAATATGCGGATCTTTCTGATGCAAAAATAGACGATAAAGTGGCGGCCTACCGATTAGAACATTCTTACATTGGAATCATCGGTAAAACCATCGAGCCAGTCATAAAGCCCTTGGGCTACGATTGGAAAATAGGAATTGGCTTGGTCGCTTCATTCGCCGCACGTGAAGTATTTGTCGGAACTCTTGCTACTATTTATAGCGTTGGAAGTGCTACAGAAAATGAAAGCATCGATACCATCAAAACAAAAATGTCCAATGAAATTTATGAAGATGGAAGCAAAGTGTTCACCTTTGCCTCAGGCATCTCGCTCTTACTTTTTTATGCCTTTGCCATGCAATGTATGAGCACATTAGCCATCGTAAAAAGAGAAACAAAAAGTTGGAAATGGCCTATGATTCAACTCATAGGTATGAGTACTATTGCCTACATTTTTGCACTAATTGCATTTCAAATCTTAAACTAATAATTTGAATACAGCGCTGGAAAATATCATTGTAAGTTGTGTTGCAATTGCGGCAGTTTTGTTCTTGATTAGAAAAAAAATTTGGCCAAAAAAAAAGGACAAAAATTGTGGCGGAGGCGACTGTGGATGCTAGCCCAATGCCACATCTAAAGTCATCATCACTATAAATCCGCCGATAAAGCCAAGCGTTGCTATATCTGTATACTTATCCCGCTGTGTTTCCGGAATCACTTCTTCGACCACCACAAAAATCATTGCGCCCGCAGCAAAAGCCAAAGCATAGGGTAGTATGGGCGTAAAAAACGTAACAGCCAAGGCCCCAACTACAGCAGCAATCGGCTCTACAATAGCCGATAATTGACCATACCAAAAACTTTTGAAACGGCTTACCCCTTGACGCCTAAGAGGCATAGAAACTGCTATGCCTTCTGGGAAATTTTGAATTCCTATGCCTAAAGCTAGGGCTACAGCACCACCTATAGTCGCCTCCGGAATACCCGCAGCAACTCCGCCAAATAATACCCCTACAGCCAAACCTTCTGGAATATTGTGCATGGTAATAGCCAAAACCAACAGAGTAGTTCTGTGCCAAGGCGATTTGACGCCCTCCTTCTCGCTTTCCTTGAAATTTATATGTAAATGCGGTAAAATCTTGTCCAAACCAAACAAAAATAAAGCTCCTAAACCAAATCCAATGGCTGCTGGAATTACCTTAACAAAGCCCTCTCCCGGACTCATTTCAATGCCCGGAGCGAGTAAACTCCAAAAACTTGCAGCAACCATTACTCCCCCAGTAAATCCCAACATACCGTCGAGCAAACCTCTGTTCATCCCCTTCAGGAAAAACACTAATGCTGCTCCTAGAGCCGTTAAAATCCATGTAAATAAGGAAGCATACAATGCGGCTAATATTGGATCTATGGATTCAAAATAAATGATAATTTGATCTAACATACTCAACTGATTTTTACAAATAAATTATGAGCGACTTCCTTAGAAATCGTCAATTGATGTTTATTAACGTTTATACTCATCGACTCATCAAAAGACTCTTTCGATAAAACCTCAATCTTTGTGCCTAATGCTATATTGTGCTTGTCTAAATACTGTAAAAATTGTGATGTAGAATCTTTAACACCAACACAAATACAGCTTTCGGCACGTTCGATTTGAGCCAGTAATATTTTTTGGGTAGAAGGAAGATTACCTTCGCAATCCGGAATAGGATCGCCATGAGGATCCTCTTTAGGATGATCCAAAAATGCATCCAATTGCTGGGTGAGCTTCTCTGATTTAATGTGCTCCAATTGCTCGGCTACCTCATGAACCTCATCCCAAGAAAAATTGAGTTTTTTAACCAAGAAAACTTCCCACAACCTGTGTTTTCTAATTACAGAAACTGCGGCAAAACGGCCTTTTTCAGTCAAATGAACCCCTTGGTATTTTTGGTAATCCACTAGACCCTTTTCCGCGAGCTTCTTTATCATGTCCGTAGCCGAAGAAGCCTTAGTCAACATCTTTGTAGCTATAGCATTAGTACTTACCGATGCCTTGTCTTGCTTCGCTAAATGATAAATTGCTTTTAAATAATTTTCTTCTGATAATGTCACCAAAATATTAAATATTTATACAAAAATAAATAAATTTTTAGTCTTGTCTAAATTTTAAGCTATATTCGCCAAAATTATAGAGATGATTAGGCTTTTGTTGTGTGTTACCATAGGGTTTAATTCTTTGTTTGCTCAGAACTTCAGCATAAGCGGAAGGGTACGTTCAGAAAATGGACCATTGGCTTTTGCTAATATTGTGGTTAAAAACAGTAATAATGGCGTAATAGCCAATGAGCAAGGAAAATACAACATCCTCAATCTAAAAGCGGGGGCCTATACTTTAGAGGCCTCATATATAGGATATAAAAGCAGCACTCTGAACGTTCAAATTATAAGCAAGAGTATAGAAATTGACTTTGATTTAGAACCCAGTCCCGTACTGGATGAGGTTGTTGTCACGAGCACCTTGAGGCCTGTAAAACGTTCGGAAAGCCCCATCCCTGTCGAAGTTTTAACCGCAGCATTTTTAAAGAATAACCCAACAGCAAATATTTTTGAAGCCCTGCAGACTGTAAATGGGGTTCGCCCTCAACTCAATTGCAGCGTATGCAACACTGGAGATATACGCATCAATGGCCTAGAAGGCCCTTACTCGCTTGTCCTCATTGACGGAATGCCTATTGTAAGTGGATTATCTACCGTCTATGGATTCTCAGGAATTCCAAGCGCATTAATCGATCAGGTTGAAATCATAAAAGGACCGGCTTCATCCTTGTATGGTAGTGAAGCCGTAGGGGGATTAATTAATATCATTACTAAACACCCCGAAAACACCCCATTATTATTTTTTGATTCATTTCTAACAGACTGGAATGAGTACAATTTAGATGTAGGACTCAAGGCTTTGCTGGGGGATAAGATTAGCGTTTTATTTGGAGTCAATTATTTCAATTATAACAATCCGATAGATAACAACAACGATAATTTTACCGACCTTGCTCTTCAAGATCGAATTTCGGTTTTTCAAAAATGGAGTTTTAGCCGCCCAAAAAATCGGCTGTTTTCCTTGGCAGGTCGCTATTTCTATGAAGACCGCTGGGGGGGTGAAATGCAATGGCAATCCAAAAATCGTGGAGGAACTGAAGTATATGGTGAAAGTATTTACACCTCCCGTTTCGAACTTATTGGAAATTATCAACTTCCTCTGCAAGAGAAACTATTTTTCCAATTCTCTTACTCGGATCACGACCAAAACTCTGTCTATGGAGACCGTTATTATCTAGCAAAGCAACGCATTGGATTTGGTCAATTATTATGGGATTTTTCGGGGCCGAAATCTGATTGGTTAATCGGTCTAAGCGCAAGGTACAACTACTACAACGACAACACCACAGTTACCGATACTTCAGATGAAGTTGTGGTGCCTTCTTTATTTGTTCAAAATGAAATGTCACTGACTAAAAAACATAAACTGCTTTTAGGTGGACGATACGATTATGACAATAGGCATGGAAGTATTTTTACTCCTCGGCTGGCTTTTCGATACAAGCCTACAGAAGACGATATTTTTCGCGTCAATGCTGGCACAGGGTTTAGAATAGTAAATCTATTTACTGAAGAACATGCAGCGCTAAGCGGGTCAAGAGACCTTGTTATACAAAACAAATTAAAACCTGAGCAGTCTTTCAATATTAACGCCAATTATTTAAAAAAAATATACACTAAAAAAGGACAAATCTTGAGTTTGGATTGTTCAACATGGTATACTTACTTTACAAATGCAATACGCCCGGATTACGACACAAACCCTAATTTGGTTATTTACGATAATTTAGAGGGCAGCGCTACTAGCTTCGGACTAAGTTTGAGCCTTGATGCCGTTATATCTCCCCATTTCAAAGGCTTAATTGGCGGAACAATCCAAGATGTTTCCCAAAAAGAAAATGGTATTCGTAGGCAACAAATTCTCACCGAAAAGTTTTCTGGAACATGGGCGCTTACCTATACAAATTTGAAAAATAATTTTACAATTGATTACACAGGAAATATATATGGCCCGATGCGTCTAGCTGTTCTTGGCCCATTAGACCCAAGACAAAAAAATGCGCCAATATGGAGTATACAAAACATCCAATTTACATTTAAAAAATTTAAAAATATTGAGCTCTACACAGGATTAAAAAACATTTTGAATTGGACGCCAAACAAAGGCAATCCGTTTATCATAGCAAGAGCAGATGATCCATTTGATGATAACGTAAGTTTCGACAATAATGGAAACGCGATAGTAACGGCAAATAATCCCTATGGTCTAACATTCGACCCCACTTATATCTATGCGCCAAATCAAGGTCGACGTTTGTTTTTTGGTTTGCGATACAATCTAAACTGAAACAAAAATAAAACACACTAAAATTTGA
>Ga0228617_1001443_pt1 | contig 11015 bp, 7 predicted proteins | sample 18DmetaG_FD_190061 | JGI IMG/M metagenome (GOLD analysis project Ga0228617, IMG submission 190061) | Seawater microbial communities from Monterey Bay, California, United States - 18D | ecosystem: Environmental > Aquatic > Marine > Coastal | place: USA: California | collected 2016-10-20
CAATCCCGAATTTGCAGGACGACACATTGGCCTTTCACCAACCGATGAGCAGTTCATGCTTGAAGCCATCGGAGCAAAAAGTCGAGATGCATTGATTGAAGAAATTGTACCAGCAAGCATCTTGAGGCGAACGGTGATGGATTTACCATCGGCTATCTCAGAGCAAGAAGCACTTGCAGAACTGAAGGCTGTCGCCCAGCAAAACAACGTCTGCAAAAGTTTTTTGGGTCAGGGGTATTATGGCACACATACTCCGGCGGTTATCCAACGAAATGTTTTAGAGAATCCAGCCTGGTACACCGCCTACACGCCGTATCAGGCAGAAATTTCTCAGGGCCGCATGGAGGCAGTGCTTGCATTTCAGACAATGATTTGTGACCTCTCTGGGATGCCGATCGCGAATGCTTCTCTTCTTGATGAAGCAACGGCTGCTGCCGAAGCGATGACGTTAGCTCACAGAATGCATAAAGGTCAGGAGTCTACCTTCATAGCCGACCGACGGTGCCATCCACAGACACTTGAAGTTCTGGCAACACGAGCTGAGCCGCTGGGTATTGATCTCATTATTGGTGATGTCGCGGACATGGTTGATGAGGAAACGTATTTTGGTGCCCTCGTACAGTACCCAACTACAGAAGGTGACATACCGGATTGGCATGGCCTTGCAGATCGAGTTCACGCACACAAGGCGCTCCTTTGTGTTGCTGCAGACCCTTTATCATTGACACTCCTCACACCACCAGGAGAATGGGGTGCAGATATTGTTGTGGGCTCAACGCAACGCTTCGGTATGCCTATGGGCTGCGGAGGTCCGCATGCGGCCTACTTTGCCTGCCGTGACGCATTCAAGAGGTCACTACCGGGGCGACTTGTCGGTGTCAGCGTTGATCATTCCGGAAGGCCAGCATATCGCCTGGCTTTACAGACTCGAGAACAACACATCCGTCGCGAGAAAGCGACTTCAAACATTTGTACCGCACAGGTTCTGCCTGCTGTCGTTGCGGCAATGTACGCTGTCTATCATGGCCCCGTGGGGCTCAAGAAAATTGCGGAGAGTATTGCAAAGAAAACCGCTCTTCTCGCAACCGGCCTGCAGAAGCTGGGAATAGAAATAACGAATCAACACGCCTTCGACACGCTGTGTCTCCAAACTGGTGAGGCAACCGATTCCTTTGTAAAGCGTGCGCAGGATGCCGGAATGAATCTCCGAAAGATTGATGCAAATCATATCGGAATCAGTCTTGATGAAACGACATGTGATGCTGACGTACGCACTCTGTGGGACGTTTTCACGCTTCCGGAAAATTCTGTCGAAGACCTGAAAACATGTGCACCATCAACTCAGCCGCTTCTTCCGGACACCTGCATTCGAAAAAGCGACTTCCTCAGCCACTCTGTCTTTCATGCACATCGCAGCGAGACTCAGTTGCTCCGGTATCTTCGTGAATTAGCTGATCGTGACCTTGCACTCGACCGAACAATGATTCCATTGGGAAGTTGCACCATGAAGCTGAATGCAACCAGTGAAATGATTCCGATCAGTTGGCCCGAGTTTGCTGACATCCATCCCTTTGCACCATCTTACCAACTTCAGGGATATCAAATTCTCCAGGATCAGCTCTGCAAGTGGCTGGGTGAAGCCACTGGATATGCAGGCATCAGCCTTCAGCCGAACGCTGGAAGCCAAGGAGAATACGCCGGACTCCTTGTCATTCGGGCCTGGCAACGTGCTCGCGGAGAAGGCTACCGAAATATATGTCTGATTCCAGCATCAGCTCATGGAACAAATCCTGCAAGCGCACAGATGGCTGGCATGAAAGTTGTTGTCACCGGCTGTGACGACCAAGGAAATGTCGACCTTGTTGAACTTCAGGAAAAGTGCGAGCAGTTCACTGATCAATTGGCTGCCGTGATGATTACGTACCCAAGCACTCACGGCGTCTTCGAATCTGAGATCAAGAATCTTTGTGACATTGTCCATGATCATGGTGGGCGGGTGTACATCGATGGTGCCAACATGAATGCATTAGTTGGAACCGCCGAACCCGGGCACTTTGGTGGTGATGTGAGTCATCTCAATCTTCACAAAACATTTTGTATTCCACACGGTGGTGGAGGGCCCGGTGTTGGGCCAGTCTGTGTTGTTGAAGACCTCGTGCCTTTTCTACCAGGCCACGAAACAAGTGGCATCCAAACCAGCGGTGGAGTCGGTGCGGTTTCCGCGGCACCGCTAGGAAATGCCGGAGTTCTCCCAATTAGTTGGATGTACTGTCGCATGATGGGCAGCTCAGGGTTACGACACGCAACAGAAGCTGCCATTTTGGCGGCCAATTACGTCAGCGTACGGCTTCGAGATCATTACCCCACGCTCTATACAGGGACACATGGACGCATTGCCCATGAATGCATTCTGGACCTTCGGCCACTGAAGGAAACAAGTGGCGTTACTGCAGAAGATGTTGCCAAACGACTGATTGACTACGGATTCCATGCACCGACATTGAGTTTTCCAGTTCCTGGCACCCTGATGGTTGAACCGACAGAGAGTGAAGATCTCCATGAGCTTGATCGATTCATTGAAGCCATGATTGCAATTCGTGAAGAGATTCGGCACATCGAGGAAGGTACGTGGCCACAAGATAATAACCCTGTCATCAATGCGCCACACACCGCAAGTTGTATTGCAGATCAGGACTGGACAAGGCCTTATACTCGAGAGGAAGCAGTCTTTCCTGTCGCTGACTTAAAGCGAAAAAAATACTGGCCCCCAGTCGGTCGAGTCGACAATGTGCATGGCGACAGAAATCTGTTTTGTAGTTGTGTTCCCGTCTCAGCCTGGCAGGACTCTGAGTCATAAATCACGGTCTGAAAAATGTTCGATTCAACTTTTTTTGTCGGCTGGGGAACACTTTCTCTTATCAATGCCGGCTTAGCGCAAGGAAAAGGTCGGAGTGGACTCGCATGGTGTCTCATCTCATTGCTTGTAGGTCCAATCGCCACGTTTTTAATTGTGATACTTAGTCGCGTTGAGAATGATTAGCGTGCAAGAGTGCTGAGGACCTTACGCACGGCCAGAGCACCATTGCCACGGCAACAATGGTGAGAATTCCACAACACTGCCATGGATCATGCCATCCATACAGTACAGCGAAGAGAAGTGTCGCGCTGCAGTACATCACCGCAGCAGCCAGCACGAACCGTGATGGCTGTGATGAATCATCAAGTACCTCTTGGGGCTGTGTCTTTAAAAAGAAGAGCGTTCCTACAGTCATGGCTGAACACAACGAAAGTGTCACGCCCAGAGAGCCCAGTAAATCTCGCAACGTTGTTAAATAAACAAGGATCAGGGCGAGACTTGTTTGAAGTAGAACTGCCCTACTTCGACCAGTCTGCCCTTGTAGCCATCCGGGCAAAAATCCATCGTCTGCCATTGCCGTTGCGACACGTGAACCGGCCATTGTCATTCCTGCTGCGGCAGACAGGGTCGAAAGGACAATGATGAATCGCATCCACCACTCAGCGGTTTCACCACCAAGAGCCGCAGCTGCAACTGCTGCAACCTGTGATTGACCAGCTAAATCAGCAACTGGTGCTGAACGAAGAAAAACGTCATTGATCGCAAAATAGAGAAGCGTTGTAATCAGCGTGCCCACAAGCAGTGCCAGTGGTACCGTTCGTCGGCTCACACGAGCTTCTGATGCAACATAAATCGCTTCATTAAACCCTGTGTAACTGAACATGACCCACACGACTGTCATTGCGAATCCACCGATGGTGGCACGTGTGTGCGGAATGTCTATCGGCTTTCCTGTGGCTTCCAGTGGCCAGCCAACAACTGAATACCCGAACACAATGAGACATAGAATTGCCAGAACTTTTAGGAAAACAATGGTGGTATTGATTCGTGCTGCAACCCGCCCTGCCTCGACATGGATCAGACAACAGAGAATGAGCACCACAGTCGCAATCGTCTGACTGGGCATCCATGCCGGCAATGCCAGAATACCTTTGGCATACTCCTGACATGTCATTGCCGCAAAAGCTATCCCTCCACTGAACCCAGCTGTTAACGACACAAGACCAGCAAGAAATCCACAAAATGGATGGAGCCAACGGGAAAGATAGAGATACTCTCCACCAGACTTTGGCAATCGACGTGCAAGGCCTCCATAGGCAACCGCACCACACAGAGCAACAAGGCCGCCAACGAACCAGGCAGCCAGCACAAACACTCGCGAGCCAAGTGACTCAAGCGCGAAGCCTGATGTCACAAAAACACCTGAGCCAATCATGCCCGTGATGACTAACGCCGTTAATGTCGTGAGACCAAAACCTTCTGCAGGCGAACTCTTGTTCGATGAAGAACTCATATTGCTATCAACCGAGCATGAACTTTTCATCACGTGTCTTGATTACCTGGAACAAGGTGTTCTGTAAGAAAAAGATACACAGGGTTTATAAACCGTACAGAACCCAAGTTATTTGAGAGGATCTTCTGAGGCCTTCTAAAACTTCATGGTAGACTCTCAGTCTGAATTTTTTCTGTCATTTACGGATAGATTACACCAGTTTCAGAATTCATTCATACGACAGTCTAAGATTGGTGTGAAACACATGCCGATGGAGAAGTCATTGATCGTTACGTGATCGAGTGTCTGTTGACAAACTGCCTGGAGAAATGAACTGTGGCGAATAACGCACCATGTAGACGCTTATTTCTTTTTCACTTCCTCATTCCAATCATGACATCAATATTTGTGAGCCAAGCAGCAGCTGACGGGCTGCCAACCGTCGGAAGTGTTGAACGATTGCATCCAGATATTGACGCACTCATTTCACCCAACGCCACAATTGAAGTGCTTGCAGAGGGCTTCAAGTGGTCAGAAGGCCCTGTCTGGATTGCAAACGGAGACGGGGGTCTTCCTTCTCAATCTTTATTATTTAGTGACATTCCAAATAATCGCATTCATTGCTGGAACACACAAAGTGGGCTCTCTGTTTTTCTTGAACCCGCTGGATTTACGGGCCCGGCGAGTTACGGAAAAGAACGAGGAAGCAACGGTCTTGCACTCGATACAAAAGGCAGACTGCTCTGTTGCGAGCACGGTGACCGAAGAATCAGTGTGCTTGAAAAAAATGGTGGCAAGCGAACGCTTGCTGACTCGTGGGACGGCAAGCGTTTTAACAGCCCCAACGACTTAGCCATTCATGACTCCGGGGCAATTTATTTCACAGATCCTCCATACGGACTTCCTGATGGATTTGATGATGCACGACGGGAAATAGATTTTTGTGGAGTCTTTCGGATTCAGCCAAGTGGCACCGTTGATCTCCTCTGCGAGACCATGACGCGTCCAAATGGTATTGCGTTTTCACCAGATCAGAAAAAACTGTACATAGCACAGTCTGATCCTGATGCACCTGTCTTGAAAGTATTCAATGTTGGTGACAACGGATTGCTCGATGCTGGAAAAATATTTTTCGACGCCAAGAATCTTTCGGCAAAGCGAAAAGGAAACCCTGATGGTATGGCGGTTGATACGAAAGGAAACCTGTTTGCAACAGGCCCAGGTGGAGTCTTGGTCATAGCAGCAGATGGAACTCACCTCGGAACGATTCTCACTGGACAGAGAACAGCGAATTGCTGCTTTGGTGAAGATGGCCGATCGTTATTCATGACAGCCGACATGTATCTTTGCCGTATCCGACTCACAACCAGTGGTTGGTAAACCATTCTTTTTCATTGTGAAATGATTTTCTGAGAGCACGATCTTAGACTGTTGGCCACGCAAAAATCCGAAGCAGGTTTCCATCGGGGTCATTGGTCACAAGTTCTCGAAATCCCTCAGGATGTGTTTTTGGCTCGGCAATATTTTCGTTTGCTTCTCGAAGACGAATATATGCAGCCTCCAAATCCGTTACCTCGAAGCCGAGACTCCAGCGCCCACTGGCCTCACCGGCATTCTCTCGACTGAGGATTGCGACCCGCGTATCACCCGCCTCGAATAATGCATAGCCATCATCGACAACACGGACCAAAACCCGGAGACCGAGAATATTTCGGTACCAATACACCATATTTTCCCACTGGGCAGTCCGTACTTCGACGCTGAATAATGCCGGTCTATGGTGGGCTCGAAGATCCATTATTATTGGTCACTCTGAGGTCTCAGGCTCGTCTCATGATCATTTCATTATAGGTCCGGGTTGTACCCTGAATGCCCCGTATTCGACTAGACACCGGCTATGGCTTCTCTCTGGGATGGCTGCCCTTTCGAAATTTGTGAGAAAAGCAGACAATGATGTATTCCGTTGTTGGAAGTCCTTCGTATCCTCAGGAAACCTAGAACCGACTGATGTCTTCTCCGTCACCAATTGATACTGATCAGCCTTCGTCCACTGTTACTGCTCTTCTTCAGGCACGTCGAGATAAACTGGCAAAACTTCAGGAACTAGGGATCGATCCGTGGGGAAGTCGATTCGATAGCTCCCAAGCTGTTGCATCGGTCCGAAAAGAAGGAGAATCTATCGCTCAGGATGCTGATGATGGGCCAACCGTTCGCGTTGCGGGCCGCATCATGCTACTCCGAAATGCTGGCCGATTGGTATTTCTTGATCTTGTTGACCGCACTGGCCGCCTTCAGGTCATGATCGGTAAAAAGCAGGTCGGCCCAGATGCCTGGCCGGTCGTAGGCTGCCTTGATCTTGGTGATATTATCGGAGTCGAGGGCAGACTTGGTTATTCAAACTCTGGTGAAATGACAATCTTTGCCAGCAGTCTGACATTCCTCACGAAGTCGCTTGAAACACCTCCCGATAAATACCACGGCCTCGTCGATCCAGAGTTGCGTCAACGAATGCGTTATCTCGATCTGATTCACGGTGAGGGTGTACGCGACAGATTTGTTGCTCGAAGCCGTATTATTGAGGCAATACGACGCGTCCTTACCGACCGAGGGTATCTTGAAGTTGAAGGACCGACACTGCAAGAAACCGCAGGTGGGGCGGCGGCCCGTCCTTTCACAACCCATCACAATGCGCTCGACATGCCACTGGTAATGCGAATTGCTTTAGAACTCCACCTCAAACGATTACTGGTTGGTGGCATGGAACGAGTTTTTGAGCTGGGTCGTGTCTATCGTAACGAAGGCATTAGCCCCCGTCACAATCCTGAGTTCACCATGATGGAGGCATACGAGGCCTACGGCGATTACGCCTCCATGATGGATCTCACAGAAGCTGTACTCGTTGCAGCTGCTGAGGCCGCAGGCACACCAGAGACATTCACCTGGATGGGGCATGACGTTAGCCTGAAGCCACCCTTTCCTCGCAAGCGATACGATGACTTGCTTGCCGAGGTGACGGGCTGTGACCCAGAGGATCCAGCGAGCGTGGCGGCTGAGGCGTCAAAGCATGAAATTGAAACAGCGGGCCGGCACCCAGATGTCATCAAGAGTGAACTTTTTGAGGAAACAGTTGAAAAGACCCTCTCCGGCCCAATCTTCGTCATTGATTATCCGGCTGCGGTCTGCCCACTGACCAAGAGAAAAAGTGATGCTCCGGACATTGCCGAACGATTTGAGCTGTACGTTGCCGGTATGGAATTAGCGAATGCCTATACAGAACTCAATGATCCTGATCTCCAGGAAGAGCTTTTTCGGACACAATTAGCTGGTCTTTCAGACGATGAATCCATGGCTCGAATGGACCATGATTTCATTAAATCACTTCGACACGGTATGCCACCAGCCGGTGGCCTCGGCATTGGAATTGATCGCCTTGTCATGTTTTTGACACAGGCCAGTTCAATCCGTGACGTCATCCTATTCCCGATTCATCGTCCCCACACTGGCGGCTGATGCTGCAATTGGCGCTATGTACAAACTCCTTCTCTGTTGGCGATATCTTCGTACGCGATGGATTGCACTGGCAAGCGTCATTAGTGTGACGCTCGGTGTGGCGACAATGATCGTAGTCAACGCCGTCATGGCTGGTTTTTCCAATGAGATGCAAACCCGTATCCATGGAATTCTCTCCGACATTGTTTTTGAAAGTCACTCTCTCTCTGGCTTTCAGGATCCACAATGGCACATCGATGAAATCAAACGAGCCGCAGGCGATCAGATAGCCGGTATGACTCCAACCGTTGCTGTACCGGCCATGCTCAGTTTTCAGGTCCGTGGCCAGTGGGTTACACGGCAAGTGATGTTCATTGGAATCGATCCGAAAACCCACGCACAAGTAAGTGACTTTGGGAGATATCTTCAGCACCCTGCAAACCGGGAGCAGCTTTCTTTTGATTTACGAGAAGGTGGTTACGACACGATTGATAGTCAGAATCCAACGGAGACTCCAACCCGACCCGCTCTTGAGCATGCCGGCTGGCCACACCGTCGAATGCGAGTGAATCGGGAACGTCTCTGGAAAGAGCGGCTTGATTCAAAAAAATCCGCAGAGAACGCTCCAACACGCTCTGTCGACCAGCAGGTTGATGCCGTGCTTTCCGCAACCAGTCCTCGTGTTGACTCTTCTGAAACACCTCCTGAGGCAGCAGCCACGAATGAAAAGCGAGCAAATCCATTCCAGGCAGCTCGGCCAAACCAAGGGCATGTCATGGACCTGGCTGAAGAACAGTTCACAGGTATTGTGCCTGGTATTGGATTGGCAAGCTTCCGAAACCGTCAGGGAGTTGATCAATTCCTCTCACTGCCGGGTGACGATGTCAAAATAACTTTTCCGACAGCCGGCACGCCACCGAAAGCTGTCAGTGACAATTTTACAATTGTTGATTTCTACGAAAGCAAAATGAGTGAATATGACTCGAACTTTGTTTTTGTTCCCATTGATGCACTCCAGCGAATGCGAGGCATGATTGATCCGCAAACGGGAATCCCTAGTGTGAATTCCATCCAGATTCGTCTGAAACCAGATGCGAAACTCAATGAGGTACGGGATCAGCTACGAGAAGTCTTTCCGGCAGATCTTTATGCAATTGCAACGTGGAAAGATAAACAGGGGCCGCTTCTGTCAGCAGTTGACATGGAGATGGCTGTTCTCAATATCCTGCTCTTCCTTATTATCGCCGTTGCAGGATTCGGCATTCTCGCAATCTTTTTTATGATTGTCGTTGAAAAGACACGTGATATTGGAATTCTGAAAGCTCTTGGAGCAACGTCTTCCGGTATTGCTGGAATTTTTCTGGGATACGGGCTTTTCCTTGGGCTCGTTGGTGCCGGTGCTGGTCTTGTTCTTGGTCTGAGTATCACTCAGAACATCAATCAAATTCGACAAGCCGTCGAATGGTGCACTGGGTCGAGAGTATTTGACCCATCCATTTACTACTTCTTTCAGATACCAACGATCATTGACCCAGTGACAATTAGTTGGATCATCGTCGGTGCAGTAGCCATTGCTATTGGTTCAAGCGTCTTACCTGCTGTGCGAGCAGCCCGCCTCCATGCAGTCGAGGCTTTGCGACATGAATGATTTGGAAATACCATCAAATGAGACGCCGATACTGGAAACTCGGCAAATCTATAAGCGGTATCAATCCGGGACAACTACTTTGGAGGTTCTTCGGGGCGTTGACTTCTCACTGGAGCAGGGTGGCTTTCTCGCAGTGGTCGGTCAAAGCGGATCTGGAAAAAGCACACTGCTTCATGTCATGGGACTCCTTGATGCTCCTGACAGTGGTGAGGTCTGGATCAATGGACAACGAATTGACAATCTTCCTGCTCGGGAAAAAGACCGACTCCGAAACAACTCGATTGGCATGGTCTTTCAGGCATACCACTTACTTCCTGAATTCACCGCTTTGGAAAATGTGCTCGCACCCCTACTGATTCGGCATGGCGTATTCGATTGGTTCTCACAAAAACGAGCGGCACAAGAACAGGCTGAGGCGCTCCTCGAGCGATTTGGCCTGAGCGACAGGCTTCATCATCGGCCGAGACAGTTGTCCGGTGGTGAGATGCAGCGAGTGGCCATTGCCCGTGCTTTAATTACCAAGCCACAAGTCTTGCTTGCTGACGAACCCACTGGCAACCTCGATGAAGAAAGTGGTGCGGGTATCATCGAAGCGCTGGCCGAGTTGAACCGTGACAACGGTCTATCTATAGTGCTCGTCACACATGATGCTGATATTGCCAGCCAGGCTCGTGGTATTGTTCGGCTTGCTGCCGGTACCGTCGATATGATGAATCCGGGGGCAACTGGATCAGCGGCCTGATTGACGTCAAAAAATCTGCCAAAAGGATACTGAAAACAATGTCTCGAACCATCTTCATGAATGACCGTCTCGTCCCTGAAGAGGACGCTCGCGTCAGTGTTTTTGATCATGGACTTCTTTATGGAGATGGTGTTTTTGAAGGACTCCGGAGCTATTCAGGGCGGGTCTTTCGACTGAATGCTCACCTCGATCGACTATGGGCGAGTGCCCGAGCAATCTGTCTTGAGATTCCGATGAGTAAAGACCGCATGGCACAAGCGGTACTCGATACGCTCTCTGCAAACAACTTGAAAGACGGTTACATACGACTGATCATCACACGTGGTGCTGGGACGCTTGGGCTCGACCCCAACAAGTGTAGTCACCCGCAGATTATTGTTATTGCCGATACGATCAGTCTGTATCCAAAAGAATTCTATGAGGATGGGCTTCGGATCGTCACTGCTGCAACGCAAAGGATTCAAACAGCAGCGCTCTCTCCTCGAATCAAGTCCCTGAACTACCTGAATAATATCATGGCGAAGCTTGAAGGCCTTCAGGCTGGCTGTGTCGAGGCACTTATGCTCAATCACAAGGGAGAAGTCGCTGAATGCACAGGAGATAATATATTTGTTGTTCGGGGAGATCGCCTACTTACACCACCTCCTGACGCGGGCATTCTTGAAGGTATAACCCGGGAAGCTGTCATCGAGTTAGCAGGTAAAGAAGGTATCGATTGCCGAGAGGCCACCCTGACACGACACGATCTGTACACTGCTGAAGAATGTTTTTTGACGGGAACAGCAGC
>Ga0228617_1001466_pt1 | contig 10932 bp, 10 predicted proteins | sample 18DmetaG_FD_190061 | JGI IMG/M metagenome (GOLD analysis project Ga0228617, IMG submission 190061) | Seawater microbial communities from Monterey Bay, California, United States - 18D | ecosystem: Environmental > Aquatic > Marine > Coastal | place: USA: California | collected 2016-10-20
GTCAAATCCTGATTATTCGGGAGGGACTCTGTTAGACAAGGTCTATAGTTACTTTCTACCGGTTTTCGATCACTTGACACACTTGGGGTCAGGTGGTTTCATCGGTTGCATATGCTCGGACAGAAGGTGTCCGCGATTTCAATACTAAAGCCAAGGGACGGAATTATGAGATTTTATTGGTTACTGCCAGCGCTCGTTGTATTTTTTTCAAGTTGCTCTCCAACTGATTCAACTGACAGCATGACGACAGATGGAGATCAGTCAGGGTTAAATAGTGAGATTCCGCGTTCCCCGAATGGTAAGCCCGATTTCAATGGTATTTGGCAGGTTTTGATGAACGCCAACGATAATTTAGAAGCCGCCGCTCCGAAAGCGGCATATCAACTAGTCCCTGGAGATTTCGTCCCGGTTCCGTCTCCAGCAGTTGTTGCGCTGGGTGCCGTTGGCGCGGTTCCGGCTAGTTATGGGGTAGTTGACGGCGGGCGTATACCATACAAAGCCGATGCATTAGCTCGACGCGACGAGAATGCTGCAAATTGGCTCGAGAATGACCCTGAGATAAAGTGTTATATGCCTGGGGTTCCTCGCGCAACTTACATGCCGCATCCTTTTCAGATATTTCAAAGTGAAAGTGCTTTTTTTATCGCATATTCTTTTGCGGGTTCAGTGCGAAACGTATTTTTGGAGGACCCTGGACCCGCGCCACTTGACTCATGGATGGGTCAGTCATATGGCTACTGGGATGGTGATACTTGGGTCGTAGAGGTCACGGGATTAGATGATCGGACTTGGTTTGATAGAGCCGGTAATTATCATACTTATCAGCTTAAGGTGACTGAACGATATACTCTGGTGAGTGAAAACGTGATTGAGTATGAAGCGACTATGGAGGACCCTGAGATTTTCGAGGAACCATGGACTATACGGATGCCGATCTATCGGCGCTTGGAGGCTGGGTACGAACTACCTCAATTTAAGTGTGTAGAATTTGTTGAGGAGCTGATGTACGGGAAGTATAGAAAAGGTCGGGAGAGTGAATTAGGTTTCTAGTAAACTTTTAAATTAGGGCCTGGGAGACAAGTCAGGGACAAGTCAGTACAAACTAGTATCGACAGTTGCTCGATTGTATTCTGTGCATTAAACTATGGAACAATTAGTGGCGTAAAACATATTAACTAAATTACGGGGATACGATATGAAAATGAAACTTTTGGCGCTTGCTGTAGTCGCTGCGTCCGGTGTTGTTGCTCTCAAGACGCCTGCAGTTGCCCATCATGCGTTTTCAGCTGAATTCGATGCGAATTTACCTGTACGTTTAGGCGGTCCGATCACTCGCGTAGAATGGATCAATCCCCATACGTGGATTCATCTTGAGAATAGCGACGCGGAATCGACTCGCGATCCAGGTGCTTGGATGGTCGAGGGTGGAACTCCGAACACGTTGCTGCGCCGTGGTATAAATCGCAACACACTTGTTTTGGGAACAGATATTGTTGTTACGGGATATCAGTCTAAGGATAGATTGTGTGAGCCTACTTGCCGCGCCAATGGCAGGGATATTACTTTCCCCGATGGGCGAAAATTGTTCATGGGATCCTCAGGTACTGGAGCACCTCGAGATGGATCAGATTCGTCAGAACCAGGTCGATAAAAAAACCGCCGAAAGGCGGTTTTTTTTACACGAACATTTTTGTAACGTATTTATTGAGCATTGGGGGGAATTTGGCGCTCGAAATCCCCTCCATCTCTGAATACAGTTGAAGCAAAGAAAAAGCCAGATGCATTGAGTTTTACCGTTACAGTTGTGAGTCCTCGATTCTCCCAAAACCACCCATGGATTCCGGAAAAAGGGGCGTGAAAGGCCCCATTCATGCTTAGCCCGTTGCCCTGTTCAAAACTCTGAACGTATTCCTCTCCAAGCCCAGCCGGCTCGGCATGCATATCGTAATAAACCTCGCCGTTGGTTTGCCAGTTAAACACGATTGGGGCATCAAGATCCAAGTGATACTTGTATTCAACGGATTGGAAAGGCTCGAGGACAAACTCAACGCGATCATTGCGCCATCCCTCTGCTTGAGCTTCGAAGGGATTGAGAGGTTTTGATAAAGCGGTTAGGCCGAATAGTTGTCCAGTGCCGAGTGGGTCCTTTCCAAGCTCTGCAGGAAGAATAAACGCAAAAGTGATGGTCGTTGCAGTTACTAGTGCGCTGGCAGTGGCGATAATTATCTTTTTTGGATCCGGAGTTTTGACGTTTTCTGGAATCACTTTAAGACCCTCTCTGAATAGTAGAATGAGTTTCTTGAGGCGGGCTTTATATCGTACCACCCCAAAAGAAATAGCTTAGCTGATAACCGGCAAGCAAAAAGCCGGCCATCATGAGCACGATATTAGCTGCGAACGCGCGTCGCGAAAAGTTATCTGTGCTCCGCCAAATAGTTATCCCTATCAAGACGAGACTGAGAGCAAATATTTGCCCAAGCTCAACACCGACATTAAAACTTACGATATTAGTAATAATGCCAATCTCAGAAAGGTTGAATTCTTGTAGCTTCGTCGCCAATCCGAGCCCATGAAACAGGCCGAAAATAAAAACAGCGAGATCTGTGCGCGGTCTAATGGAGAAGACGCTCGTAAATCCATTTATGTTTTCGAAAGCTTTGTATGTGATCGACAAGCCTATAATTGCGTCAATCAAATAAGCATTTACATTGAGATCTGCAAGGACGCCGAGCAAAAGAGTGATGCTGTGACCGAGAGCAAAAAGTGAAACGTATTTAAAAATATGTTTCGGTTCATACAGAAAAAATATCACCCCAAAAAGGAATAACAGGTGGTCGTACCCGCTAACCATGTGCTTTGCACCGAGGTAGATGAACGGGCCAATCGCTGGACCTTCTATAGCTTGCACAAACAGAGCGTCTGCGCCCTCCAAGCCATGAGCGAAAGCTGCTAGGGACGCAAATGTGCTGATCACCGCTAGGGCAGTGGAGCACAATACTTTGTTACAATTGGTCTGGAAACAAATTAGATTCGATTGCATTTTGTCAATCTGCTGAATCGAAACGATTTACGATTTCTGGGTTATAAGCTTGATGACAAGCTGTACAGACGCTATAAATTTGACCGCCGGCTTCAAAAAAAGCTTCTTCGTTTTTTGACTCTGCTGCATCCATCGCGAGCAGACCGGCGTCGGAGAGTCCATTTGAGTAAATCAGCCAAGCGTCGTTATCTGGTGCTCTTTCAGGGAGTGCGAGTAAATTGCCTGTTTCAACAACGATCGCCGCTTGCGCACGAACGTAATCCCATCCGTCGTCGGTGGTTGGGAACAGTTCTTCATATCCCGCCGAGTCTAAAACCCACCCCCCTGAGTCCCAAAGTATGTCAGAGGCCGGCTCCAAAATAAGCGACATGATTTGCTTATTGCTTAGCGTGGTATTGAAATGCGGTTCTGCACTGTTCAGAGAGTCGATTGTTTCAGGAGGACTTGAACAACTGTTTATTCCTATCATTAATAGTAAAAATATAAAAACGCCGCTTTTTTTTGAAGGTGGCTGGCAATTAAATTTAGCAAGACGTATTAAGCGTGAAGTCATGAGTTATCCTGATGGGTAAAGTTAAAGTCAAAAACATTGGTTTAAACGCTGTTCGCGCATTTCTTGGTTCAAAAATAAGCCGACATCACCACAACGAAATAGTGCACTATTTGTGTGAAATTTTCTACTAACTTGAAATATCGAGTGTTCATATGACTCCACTTTATATGCTACTTTAGCCCTACGGAAATTTTACTCGCGCAATCCAAGATAGACCCGGCATGAGATCGGAGGTGATTTCTTTGTTAAATATTTTCAAAGCAACGAAAGTTTTTTTAATTCTTTTCAGTTTTGCTGTCGCGAACGCACAGGTTCGAATAGAGGCGACTCCTGACGGCGGACTTCAACCGCGGCTTGTTAACGATGAAGAAGGTGGTTTACACCTCCTGTATTTTAAAAAGCGCCTTCAGACCCGATCGGCAAAAGAGGGGCATCTGTATTACAGAGAATTTTCTCGGGAAGAACAAAGTTTCGGGAATCCGGTGCGTGTTTCTTCTGAAGCATATAACTTACAAGCTTTTTCAATTGCACGAGCATCGATGTCGGTTGACGGTGCTGGAAGAGTGCATGTCGTATGGTACTTACCTCGTGACAATCAATACTACTACTCGCGATCAGATGAGAATCGACAGATGTTTGAAGCACAGCGAGCCATGGTGACGACATTTTCGGAGGGGATTGACGCGGGTGCGGATATAGCTGCAATCGGTACAAACATAGCTTTGGTTTGGGGTGCGGGCGATCTTTCCAACGAAAAAGAGCGAACAGTTTATATGCGAGTTTCAAGCGATAGCGGGGAAAGTTTCGGTCCAGAATCTCCTGTTGGAGACTCCGACCTTGGAGCTTGTGCTTGCTGCTCGCTAGCTGCCGAATTTACTGGAGGTGATCATTTATCGATTGCTTATCGCTCCGCGGTGAATGGAACGGGTCGCCACATGCAAGTTTTAAATTTATTGGCGAACCAAGGTGAATTTTCTAATATTGAATTGTTACATTCCGAGTATGAGCCAGTGCAACCAATCCAAGAATGGAGGATGTCAGCATGCCCGTTGAGCACGAATGATATTGCACGTTCAAAGGAGGGAAAAGCTTGGATGGTCTTTGAGACTGAGGCCCGAACTATCTACAAACTTATAGGAACTGATGTGGTAGTGAGTGTGGGCGAACCCGCTAAAGCGACTAGGCAAAAAAACGCCACCCTGGCAGCGAATTCACGAGGTGAAAAGTTGATCGCGTGGGGCGAAGCGATTAGCCACAGTAAGGGTGGAGAATTACAAGTTCGACTGGTTGATTCTAATAATGAGCAGATAGAAATTACAAGTTTAGAAAAAATTGTTATTCCTGATTATAGTTTTCCCGCGGCGGGAACCTTAAAGACGGGGGAATTCATTGTCTTGTTTTAAAGCGTTTCAAACCTTGTAGACCATGACTTAAAGCGCTTTTCACAATACATATTTAACTCTTGATATGTAGAAAAGAAAAGTTCTGCGGTTTGGGAGATGGGTGCGTCAAATTCACAGTAGGTGTTGGTGTAATTGCGGCACACCATTGGGCGTTTTTCATATATATCGCAAATCCCTCCTGCAGATAGGTGATCACACTTCGTAGCGATGTGAAGGAACCATCCGTCCGCATCTTTAAATAAATTCACACCAGCATGCGATATTTGCCAGAGCAAAAAATCAAAGTCTTCTTTGCTTCTCGGGGTTTCAATTTTTTGGTTTATAGAATTACAACAGATTGATAGAGTACATCGAGAGCACTTTTTATCTATGTCAGTCGCGGTAGCGAGCTTGAGCGAAATGCTGTTCTGCGGGGTATGCTTTTGGGTCATCTCAGTGCTAGTGTTATGCTAATTTTCTTAAGGCGTCATTTATTGAAATTCTACCACTTAAGAGTCGTTGCCGTGTAGTTGGATCCAGGATTTTTTGAGTGAATTATATTTTAAGAGGATCATATGAAAAAAGATTCGCCGTTTAAAAGTGCGGGTTTTGTTTATCTTTCTCTGTTTTTTCTAGGAGGGTGTTCAACCGACGAGCCAGTTGGGACTGTAATTGGGCCGCTTGACCAAGGAAATAGTGAATTGTTGACGATTGAAGTTCTGTCGTCGAAGCCTTGGTTAGTCACTGGGGGTGATGCTTTGGTCGAGATTGCGAATCTCGATCAGGAAAGTGCTTCAAATGCAGAGTTCATTTTGAATAATCGAACTATTGAGGCTACATTAGTAAAGACTGGTATAGAAAAATGGCAGGCATTAATTCAAGGCATGGTTGTAGGTGAAAACATTCTTGAGGTCAAACTGATTGAGGAAGCGAAAAGTATAACGATCAATAATTACAATGAGTCTGGTCCTATCATATCTGGACCGCATCAGGAGCCTTATATCTGTCAAACTGAGAGTTTTGAGTTGGCTGTTGGTGGCACCCTAGGCCCGGCATTGGACGACAATTGCGATATTGAAACAAGAATTGATTACTTATATCGGCCCGTGAACACGAACGTTTTTAGGCCCTTCGAAGAGAACTCCGAAGATTATCCGTCTGATTTATCTTTTATTACTTTAGAGGGTGGGGTGACTATCCCGTATGTTGTTCGTGTGGAGACGGGGACAGTGAATCGGGCCGTTTATGAGATTGCAATGTTGCATAATCCGAAAGAAGTGCAGATTTCGCCATGGAACAGAAGCACGGGTTGGAACGGGAAGTTAATCTACACTCACGGGGGCGGTTGCAGGGGCGGTTGGTACCGGCAAGGTACGAGGTCCGGAGGCGTTATTCGTCCAGAACTTTTTGAGGTTGGTTACGCGGTAGCCTCTTCATCTTTGAATGTGTTCGGTCAAAACTGTAACGACTTGTTGGCCTCTGAGACCCATATTATGGTGAAGGAGAAATTCATCGAAGGATACGGTGTCCCTGAATTTACAATCGGATTTGGTGCGTCAGGAGGGTCTTACCAAGCTCATCAGACCGCAGATAATTACCCCGGTGTATTTGACGGTATCATTGTGTCAGCAAGCTTTCCTGACGTAATCACGTCGACAACTTTTACCTCAGTTGACGCACGCCTTTTATACCGTTTTTTTGATCAGTCAGATCCAATTACTGATCGTGTTGAATTTAGTGAGGAACAGAAGCTCGCCGTTTCCGGTTTTGGAGTGCTTGCAAGTATTCCTAACTTAAGCCGCAGCGCGGCACGAGTGGATCCAATTTATCGAGAGGGTGAGGATCGTGAATACGCCGGCGGTGAAACGGATTTGGCGGCGCTTGCATCTCAACGGGCAACGTCAGAAGAAAAAAATGGGCTAAGAATGACGTTATATGATCACGGATCGAACATATACGGGCAAGATCCTCTCTCGTTATCTGAGAGAGCAATGATAATGAGACCTCTGGACAATGTTGGAGTCCAGTATGGTCTTGAGGCTTTGAGCGGGGGCATTATCTCTCCGCAGCAGTTCGTTGAGTTAAATTCTGGTATCGGTGGTTTCGATGACAACCTTGATCACGTTCCTACTCGGCATCGTGCTGAGCCCGCGGCTACTCGTATTGCCCTCTCAACGGGGCGCGTTTTATTTGGTGGTGGAGGGTTGTCCACCACGCCGGTCATTGATTATCGAACTTATACTGACCTTGTGCCAACTGGTGATTTGCATATGATAGGTCATCAATTTAGCACACGAGCGCGGTTAATTAATGCAAACGGCAACTCAGCAAATCATGTTATGAAAATTGGAGGAAAGTGGGATTTCGACAAGAGCGATGGCGATTTAGCTGATATTTTTGCACAGATGGATGCTTGGCTGGTGGCGATAAAAAACAGTCCTCTTGCAGATTTAAGTCAGCGCGATCGTGTGATTGAGGCGAAGCCGCCAGCTCTGGGCGATACTTGTTGGGATAATGAGGTGACCCCGAGAGTTGAACATGTCCAGAAACAGCAATACCAAGGTGACAATTTATGTTCAGAACTTTATCCAGCTTTTTCTTCGCCGAGACAAGCTTCGGGTGGTCCGTTGGCAAACAATATAATTAAATGCACTTTGAAAGAAATCAATTGGGCAGATTATGAAGTTGAGTTTAGTTCTGAACAGCGCGAAGTTCTGAAAAGAACCTTTCCTGACGGGGTTTGTGATTGGATTTCTGGTGAATCAGAGAGTATAAGTTATCAAGGAACATGGTTATCGTTTGGACCGTCGCCTGTGAACCAAGTTGCAAGATGAGCGAGGAAACATCCTTTTTACCGCTGCATTTTTCGGAGGTTAAGTGAAAAAAATAAGAAAAAAAACTCTTTTTTTATTATTTCTATCGTTTGTGTGGGTTGTTATTTTTGCTCAAGAAAACGACTATGAACCGCCAAGGACTGTTTCGGGTAAGCCGGATTTGCAGGGGCTTTGGAGCAACGCGTCGCTAACACAGATGCAACGGAGTAAGGTTTACCCAGAACTTATTATCCCTGCTGATAAAATCGAAGAGTTTACTCGCAATCATCATCAAAATGTAAGACAAGCTACCGATGATGGGCTTGTACAGGGTCAACTTTTAGATGGATCGGACCTTGGGAGTGGTCGCGGTTACAACGCTTTTTGGGTAGATCCTGGAACAAGGTTTGCCTCGATACGGGAGACATATAGAAGCTCTTGGATTATTTCGCCTTCTCATGGAAGAATTCCATTTACTGAAGTTGGTCTGGAAATGCGCCGCAACTTTAGGTCTAAATTTTCCGGCAATGATGGTCCCGAAGGGCGCGCGCTCGGAGAGCGATGCATTATAGGGTTTGGAAGCACTGGCGGACCGCCTATGAATAACGTCTTGTATAACAACATGTACCAGATTGTTCAAACAGATGATTATTTGATGATTCTTGTCGAGATGGTTAACGATGTACGAATCATACCGATTAATAGCAGGCATAGACCAGAACAACATCAACGGTGGCTAGGCGACTCTATCGGGCGTTGGGAAGGAGATACCTTGGTTGTTGAGACTCGTAATTTGCATCCTCAACAAGCGCCACGGGGAGTGGCGCCGTTGTCGGCAGATGGGAAAATCATCGAAAGATTCAGTCGGTACTCGGATGAACAAATCTTATATGAGTTTGAGGTTGTGGACCCTATTTATTACAGCGAGAAGTGGGCAGGGGAAATGAGCTTCAATGCCACCTCCGATCGTTTGTATGAATATGCATGTCATGAGGGCAATTATGGGCTCATTGGGATTTTAGCGGGTGCGCGTAGGGAGGATTCTGATGCTGAGTAGTCGCTCACTCCACGGGGCTCGACCCAACGGGTGCCATCTACAGATTGGTCATCCACTCGTAAATTTTTAATTTTGGTTTGTGATCATGGTGATAAAAAATTTCAGAAAAATTGTGTCCTTTTTGCTCGTTGCTTTTTATTTACCAGCGGTTTCTGGAAGCTTGGTTGCTCAAGCGAATAAGGTTGGAGAAGATGTTAAAAATTATCAGCTTCAGCTCTCAGAACTTGAGCAAACTGAAGGCCCTTTCGGAAGTGCGTTGATTGAGCCGTTAACTGGGCTAGTGAGCGCATATCAGAAAGATCGAAATTATCTCTCGGCTTTGGAGGAGCAGCGGCGGTTAATTCAAATTTTTCGAACGGAGTATGGTTTCTCTGATCCTAACCTGATACCACTGTTGCGCACCCAGTTGGAAATCGAATTGGCACTTGGTGGAACGGAGTCTGTTTCAGATATTTTTGATCATATGCGATTTGTTCAAAGCGATGTGGGCGAGGAAAGGCCAGAGCAATTATTGTCAATTATTGACGAACAGGCTTACTGGTCTTTATTGCGAATTTTTTTTGACCGCTCGAGAGAAGGAGTCAAACAATTTTTCGTAGCTAGAGAGCTGATAGAACAACAAATAGACCTTGCTGAGAAATCGTTTGGCGAGGCAGATGAGAGGTCTATTCCATGGAGTTATCGTAAAGCGGTCAATAATCTTCGATTGGTGCAATTGCTCAACGTCTCGAATGGTTTATCTTATGAGACGATCGACCGATTGTTTCGAGAGGATGGTGCTCTAGCTCTGCAAGATCGCGATGCGCCATTCTTTTACGGCAGGGAAAGAGGATCAATAACTCCAACAGTAAAACAGGGTTCGATGCTCGGCCAACGTTACCTAGAAAAAAGCTATAGGCTTGTCAAAGATATTGACGAAATATTAGAACAGAAAGCGGCCATGCTGAAGGCGGCTGAAAGCCCAAAATATCTCCAAGCTCTTGAGACGCAAGCGATGGCAAAGATCGCAAGAGGTGACTTTCAGCAGTTACTAGGAAGGAGTACTGCTATCAGGGATTATCGAGAAGCGAAAGAGTTGCTGGTAGACGCTGGTGTGGAAAAAAAATTAATTGAACATTTTTTTTCTGTGCCTGAGCCGCTTCCGAGTCTGAATCTTTACAGCTCTTTGCAAGGGGCCCTAAGTGCTCGAGAAGGCAGTGATGAAAATGACGGGGATAGACTCTTTCTTGGAACTTTCACTGGATGGGCTGATAATATTGGCTTCTCGCCAATGCCAGTTGCTCCCTCTTCTTTTCCAGATATTGCATTGGAGTATGGAGAGTTTGATGTCAATCTCTCGATTTCTCGACGCGGTCGTGCGTCAAGCGTCAAAATTAGCGGTGGAAATGAATTGCCGGGGCGTCTTCGTAATCAGGCGGTGCGTGCGGTGCGGAAAATACCCTTCAGACCGGCTATAGTTGACGGTAAAACCAAACGCGTTATCACTGCGTCTTTGATTTACAAAATCCCGCTAGAGATCGAATTGTAATTGCTTCACATTTGGTTCTTTCAAACTTCGTAACCGTGCGCTTTAAGAATCTGTTGGCACCGTTGTTACAATAAATGGATTAGCATCGTCGTGATTGAATTTAACAGCGTTTCAAAATCTTATGATGGTGGCGTTAGCTTTGCTGTGAAAAATTTTGTTTTGCGTGTAAACCGTGGAGAGGTTTTGGCTCTTGTCGGGGAATCGGGTTGTGGCAAAACCACCACTTTAAAAATGGTAAATAGACTTGTGAGCCCGTGTTCAGGTTTTGTCTCGATTGCAGGGAAGAGCGTGCTGGACATCTGTGTGCAGGATTTGCGGCGTAATATCGGCTATGTTTTTCAGGGAGTCGGTTTATTCCCTCATTATAGTGTGAGGGAAAATGTTTCCGCGGTCCCCTCGCTGTTAGGCTGGTCTCCAGAGGCGGTCGAGGAACGATGCTCGGAATTGCTCGCTTTAGTCGGTTTGCCTTTAGCAAGTTTTGGGAATCGTATGCCGATGGAACTTTCTGGCGGGCAGGCACAAAGGGTTGGTGTTGCTCGAGCACTCGCGGCCAAGCCCG
>Ga0228617_1001480_pt1 | contig 10874 bp, 7 predicted proteins | sample 18DmetaG_FD_190061 | JGI IMG/M metagenome (GOLD analysis project Ga0228617, IMG submission 190061) | Seawater microbial communities from Monterey Bay, California, United States - 18D | ecosystem: Environmental > Aquatic > Marine > Coastal | place: USA: California | collected 2016-10-20
TAGTTTTTGCAGTTCAATATCTAAAGTTGTATAAAGACTCATCCCAGGCTTAGGAGGTTTTTTAGTGACTGTTTCTACCTTATTTCCTGCATAATCTTTTAAATAATTTATATTTCCTCTCTCTCCTCTTAACAGTAATTCATATTGTTTTTCTAGACCTGTAATTCCAATAAAATCATTTTTAGTATAGAAAAAATCGCCTTGTACTTTTGTATTTTTAAACTGATTTTCATCAATTCTTCTTATATAACCCAATAAATGCGCTGCAATTGGATTAGGATAACCTCTGTCAATTTTTGATTTAGCAAAAACAGCATTAATTTGTCCTAAATATGGAGAAATCTTGGCATGTTCTTTCTGTGTCATAGACTCAATAAAAACCGAAGGTTTATATGGAACATTATATCCAGTAGATGCATTTTTTATAATCTCTTGAAAATCGTCATTACTTAAATTAAAAAGTTTACAGATAGCGGAAGAGTCTTTTGGTTTAATGATAGAAGGATGAATATAGATATCATATATAGTTTCTGCCCCAACCAATAGTTGATTATTTCTGTCGTATATAAAACCTCTTGGAGGTTGGATATTTTCTGTTTTTGAAGTTATTTGACTGGCTCTTTCTGACCAGTCTTTATTAATAACCTGAATATAGAAAAGCCTAAAAGAAAAAATTAGTCCTACAGAAATTATAATAAGAACAACAACCCATTGTCTATTTTTAAAAGGATCCATTATTTTTTAAAAATAAATAAGTACTGAAGAAAAACTAAAAAAACCAAAGCAGAAATAGTATTGATAAATGCTCTAAAAAATAATATAGGTAAATTATTAAATGAAAATTGCTCCATTATAAAAAAGATTAGATGGTATGAGAAGATAGAAATTCCAAAAAATAATAAATACCTAACCAGACCAATAGTAAACATATTAAGCTCAACATCTTTTTCTATATCCTCTTTGGATGAAATAGAATATAAAAATGTTGGTTTTAAAAATGTGATAATTAAAAGAACTGAAGTATTAAGTCCAAGGGTATTTCTAAAAATGTCTGTTATAAATCCTAAAAAGAAAGCATAAATCAATAAGTTAATAACTGTTGTATCTAGTTTCATCTTCAAAATAAAAAAACAGATGATGATGGGTGAAAAGTAAGATGAATAAATTCCAAAATCCAAAAAGTCAATGAAGAAAATCTGAACTAGTATAAGTCCTATAAACCATGCGATATTTCTAAATTCAAAAATCATCTTTTATTAAGATGTTGTTTTATTTCTTCTGCAGTCTTATTGAAAACAATAAAACCAATTTTAGTTCTTGAAAAATCTTCCTCATTTTCTAACTTTATTTCTAAAGTTTGTTGCTCAATATTTTCTTTTATTTCTATTACTTTCCCAATTTTTATACCTCCTGGGAATAATCCTTCCGCACCTGATGTGATAAAGTAATCTCCTAGTTTTACTTTGGTGTAAATAGGAATATTTTTAACAAATATATTCTGGTAATTATTCTCTTCGGGAACCCATATTAAGTCTCCCCAACTATTGGTTTTTTCATGAAGTACTTTTAATCCAAAGTTTGGATTTATTAATGGTCTAATTGTTGCGTAATTATCTGTTACATTTTTAACAATCCCTAATATGCCCTTAGTGCCAATCAATCCCATTTTGTCTCTAACGCCATTTTTTTTGCCAGCATTTACTATTAAAAAATTTTCGTAATGTTTAAATTGAGAATTAATGACTTTGACCTCCTTGAATAAAAAATTTTTTTGATAAATAGTATCCTTTGATTTTATAAATTTTCTACCGACCACCAAATCTTTATTTAAGAGTTGATTTTTTAAAATAGAATTTTCTTTTAGTAAATCGTTGTTTATCTCCCTTAAAGAGAAATAAGAAAACATATTATATTGTAAATTGTAAAGACTTGATGTAATACTATTACTAGAACTTAAATAATTATAATGATGATAAGAATTACGATAACTAAAGAGGAAGAATAAAGAAAAGAATTCCAAAAACAGAAAAAAAAGAAAATTTCTGTATTTCTGAATAAGCAGAATTATATTTCTCATTTATATAAATTTCTTCTCTATGCTTTAATTAAAAATTGATAATTATCAATATTCTTCAATGCAATGCCTGTTCCTCTTGCTACAGCTCTCAAAGGGTCCTCGGCAATGTGAACTGGAAGTTTAGTTTTGATGGATATTCTTTTATCCAAACCTCTTAACATAGAACCTCCTCCGGCCAAATAAATTCCAGTTTTGTAAATATCGGCAGATAATTCTGGTGGTGTCATTTCTAATGCACTCAAAATAGCTTCCTCAATTTTTGAAATTGATTTATCCAAAGAATGAGCAATTTCTTTGTATGAAACGTGAATTTCTTTTGGGATTCCAGTCATTAAATCCCTACCTCTTACCGCATAATCGTTGGGTGGGTTTTCTAGATTATCTATGGCAGCACCCACTTCGATTTTAATTTGTTCTGCAGTCCTTTCACCAATGAGAATATTGTGTTGTCTTCTCATATATTCTTCAATATCACTAGTAAAATCATCCCCGGCCACTCTTATAGACTTATCGCAAACTATTCCTCCTAGTGCAATTACTGCAATTTCTGAAGTTCCTCCTCCAATATCAATTATCATATTTCCCATTGGTTCCTCAACGTCAACCCCAATTCCAATAGCTGCAGCCATTGGTTCGTGAATTAAATAAACTTCTTTTCCTCCAGCATGTTCTGCAGAATCTTGAACTGCTCTTTTCTCAACTTCAGTAATTCCAGAAGGTATACAAATTACCATTCTCATAGTTGGTTGAATATATCTACTACCCCCTTTCATCATTTTAATCATTCCTCTTATCATGTGTTCAGCAGCTTGGAAATCTGCAATAACTCCATCTTTAAGTGGCCTAATAGTTTTGATGTTCTCATGTGTTTTACCATGCATTTGCTGGGCCTTCTTACCTATAGCAATTACTTTTCCAGTAGTTCTATCCATAGCGACAATTGATGGCTCATCAACAACTACTTTGTCGTTATTTATAATTAAAGTATTTGCAGTACCTAAATCAATAGCAACTTCTTGTGTAAATACATTGAATAATCCCATAATTGTAAATTTAATGTTTAAAATGTCTAGTTCCTGTAAAAACCATTCCAATTTTATTATTGTTACAATAATCTATTGACAAATTGTCTTTCACAGACCCTCCGGGTTGAATCACCGCATTTATTCCTTGATCTCCTGCAATTTCCACACAATCTGGAAATGGGAAAAAAGCATCAGAGGCCATTACAGCATCTTGTAAGTCAAACTTAAAGGTTTTTGCTTTGTGTATTGCTTGATTCAATGCATCGACTCTTGATGTTTGACCAGTTCCACTAGCTAAAAGCTGTTGGTTTTTAACCAAAACAATTGTATTTGACTTTGTGTGTTTGGCTAATTTATTAGCAAAATACAGATCTTCCATCTGTTTAGAAGTTGGCTGATGATTAGTTTTTAATTCAAATGATTCTATATTTTCTACAGAACTATCTCTCTTTTGAATCAAGGTTCCGTTGAGACAAGATCTAACAATTTTATCAGGGAAAATTGTATTGTTTTGTTTTAAAATTATTCTGTTTTTTTTGCTTTTTAAAATTTCCAAAGCCTCGAAACTAAAACTAGGAGCAATTAGCACTTCGCAAAATAGATTATTTATAAGAGTTGCAGTTTGTAAATCAATTTCTTTGTTTGAAATTAAAACACCTCCAAAGGCAGAAACTGGATCCGCTTCTAAAGCCGAACTATATGCATCTACAAGATTTTTTCGAGAAGCAAATCCACACGCATTATTGTGCTTTAAAATAGCAAAGGTTGGGATTGCATCTTTAAAGTCTTCCATTAACATAATTGCAGAGTCAATATCTAAAAGGTTATTGTAAGAGATTTGTTTGCCATGTATTTGTTTAAACACATCTTCTAAATTTCCCGAAAACCAACCATCCTGATGTGGATTCTCACCATACCTTAGTGGGGTACTTTGAACAGAACCAAAATAAGAATGTATTGCTGTATCGTAATTACTAGAAACAGAGAAAGACTGAGTTGCAAAATATTTTCTATCCTTAATACTAGTTGAAACTTCATCTCTTTTAGAGATAATATCTACTAATTCTCGGTAATGTTCTTTTTTAGACAAGACTGTAACATCTTTAAAATTTTTAGCTGCAGCTCTAATAAGAGATATTCCGCCAATATCGATTTTTTCTATAATTTCTTCTTCACTTGAACCAGAAGCAACTGTTTTTTCAAATGGATATAGGTCAACTACAACTAAATCTATTTCCGGTATTTTATATTTACTTAGTTGTAATTTGTCGTCCTGATTAGTTCTGCGATTTAAAATACCTCCAAAAACCTTTGGATGTAGGGTTTTTACTCTTCCACCAAGTATAGATGGATAATCCGTTAGTTCTTCAACAGGTATTACAGAAATTCCTAGATTTTCTATGAACTTCTGAGTTCCTCCAGTAGAATATATTTTGACTCCCTTAGAGTCAAGAATTTTAACCAACTCTTCCAATCCATCTTTAGAAAAAACAGAAATTAAAGCACTTTTAATTGTTCGATTATTCTCCACAGTTTAATTTATAAATTAATACTTTAAAATTATTAACTATATGGTAATAATTCACATAAAAATCAGAGTTGTTGATAACTAAACTAATATTGTTCAGAATTAACTTGAAATTCATGGTAAAAATGACTCGACAACTTCAAATTAAAGTTTAATGAATTAGTTCACGATTCTTACAAGCTCTCTAGATTTTAGAATACAATCACTAACGGAAACTCCATTAAAATAATTACCAACTAAATGAAAATTAGAATGGCTATTTTTAAAATTCTCAATGGCATTTAATAAGTCAGAATGGTCTAAATTAAATTGCGGAATTCCTTTTACCCATCTGTAATGATTGTAAATTACAGTATCTCCTTTATGACCAATTAAATCTTCTAATTCTTTCAAAATTAATTCCTTGAGTTTAATAGGACTCATTTCACATAAATGCTTCTGTCTTTCACCTCCCACTAAAACCGTGAATAGCTCTTTACCTTCAGGCGAAACGTAATCAAAAATTCTACTATTAAAAAGTATCCCCAAATAACTTTTACCATCAGAAGGTTTTGTTAAAACTCCAAAACCTTGTTTTTTATTTTGGATATTTTTCTTTTCAAAACCAAAATGAAAAACATCAACTGGACTGTAAATAATTTTATCTAACTCTGTAATTAAAGTACGATCATCAATAAAATTCTTTAAAGAATATGCTGGTACAGTACAAATAATTTCTTTACAAAGTATTTTGCCAGAATCACTAATTATTTCATAGCCATTTTCAGATTTAATAATTTGTTCAACTTTATAGTTAAGAACTAATTTGTCTTCCATCGACTCGGCAATTTTAGTGGTCAATTGAGAAAGTCCTTTAGGAAAATTAAATGAGTTTATTTTACTTTTTTTATTCTTTTTAGACTTAAGAACTCCCCTTATTATACTCCCATGGGATTGCTCTAGTTTCCAAAGCAATTTAAGAGTATGTTCAGCACTCATTTTTTTGGTATTCCCAGCGTAAATTCCCGTAATAAATGGTTCTATTAATTGGTCATGAAATTCTTTTCCAAATCTTTTTTTGACAAACTCAAAAACCGAAGTATTTTTCTTATGTGGTTTTATAAAGGGTTCCCTTAAAATTCTGATTTTAGAAATAAAAGAAAATAAAGGACTAAATGTAAAGCTTAATGGGTTAAGAGGAATTTTAGTCAATCTATCTTGGTGTAAAACAAAACGATTTTTATTGCTAGTCTCTTTTGGAAACTGAAGTTCTTCCCATAAATTATAATCTTTTATTATTTCTTCGATTGCATCATTATTAAGAAGAACAGTATTTGGGCCGTTTTCACAAATGAAATCGTTTTCAATTTTAGTTTTAATAATACCCCCTGGGAGATTACTGGCCTCTAGGATTAAAAAATCACTTCTTTTTTTGGATAAGAAGTGTGCTGCGCTTAAGCCGCATATCCCTGCTCCAATTATTACTGTATTAACTTCTTTTTTCATCTAAAAAAAACAGATTATAAAAATAAATAATTTATCATATTAAGATCTGAGTTTGTGCTATAAAAATGATTAAGATTTAAAGTAATTTTCATTTATGCATATTCAATTGTATATTCGCAAACTTTAATAATATACTGATATGGCAATAATAGGGAAAATAAGAGAGAAATCTGGACTTTTAGTGGCAATCGTAGGGCTTGGGTTATTTCTATTTATTATACCAGTTAATGATTTACTACAGCAATTCAACGGAACTGGAAATTCTACACTAGGATTATTTAACGATAGTGAAATAGATGCAAATGACTGGAAATACTTTAATAGAGAGAATAAGACTAGAAATAACTTGAGGATTAATAATCTAAACTCTGGGGGTAACGGAAGTTTAACAAGTGACGAAGAAGACCAGATTAAAATAAATACTTGGAATCAAATGATTTCAGATACAATTTACTTTTTTGAATTTGATAAAATTGGATTGGATGTTTCTGCAGATGAATTAAATCAAGGTTTATTAAATGGTGAAAACCCTCTTCCTTCTTCTCTTAAAGAATTATTTGTAACCAACGGCCTGTATAACAAAGATTCATTTAACATTTGGAAAACCAATAGAATAATTAATCTGCCTGACAATCCAGAGTCTAAAAGAGATCTTAAAAATAACATTGAAGATCCTTTAAAGAAGGAAAGAAAGATTAATAAATACAGCGCCATGGTTAAATATGGTATTTTAGGTACTGTCCAGGAAGCTAAAAGAACTTCAAACGAAGAAAAAATAACTTCAAATATTAATTATATTTTTATCGACTACAATGAAATTGATGATTCTTTAATTGATTTAAATGAAAAGGAAAAAAGATTGTTTTACAACGAACACTCTAATGAAAAAATGTGGGAACAAAGACAGGATTTAGTTTCTTATGACTACTCCATTTTAAAATTTAATCCGTCCCAAACAGACGTAGCAAACTACACTGAAAGAATGGAATCTTTAATTGAAGATTTTAAATCTTCTAAAAACGACTCTTTATTTGTAGCAAATTATGCAGAAACGCCAATGATGGTTCAGTCTCCTTACGGACTAAGACCAAGTGGAAATTTTACTAATCAACCATACAAAGGAGGAAAATTTTCCTCATTTATTGATCAAAAAATAAGTAACTCTGTTAAAGGAGATATAGTTGGCCCTTTTGTAACCGGAGATAAAATTCAGTTAGTTAAGATTCACGATACGGGAGAAGAAGAGCAAGCAAAAGTAAGACATATATTGATTAGTTCTAAGAAAGGAGATTTGGACGATGCTAAAAATAAAAAATTGGCAGATAGCATTTTATATGCAATTAGAAGAGATAGCAGTAAATTCTCTTCCCTTGTTACTAAATACTCTGATGATCCAGGTTCGGTAGCTAATGGAGGTGTTTATTCTTGGTTCCCAAAAGGTCAAATGACTGCAGAATTTGAAGAATTTAGTTTTTCTAAAAAAGTAGGCAGATCGGGTGTAGTAAGAACAAATTATGGTTTTCATGTTATACAAGTTTTGGGAAGAAGAATTGGAACGTTCAAGAAAATAGCTATTGTTGACGAAACAATACAAGTTAGTAAAGCAACTCAAAATGAATATTATGACTCAATTGCTCTTGCTCTTTATTACAAAGCGGATTCTAATGATTTTGAAACTGCAGCAGATGAGCTAGGCCATGAAGTTAAATCTTCAGGATATGTTCCGTTAATTTACCCTAATCGTAGAACTTCAGGTCTATATGGTCCAGCAGACTTAAACAGAAATCTTAATATTTCTAAATGGGCATTTAATAGCGATGTGGGAGACTTACTGGAACCAGAATATATTTCAAATAATCAACTTGTTCTAGCAGTTTTAAAAGAAAAAATATTGTCATTTGATAATTCTTATGATAATATAGTTTCCTTAATGAATCCTTTGATTAAAAATAATCTAAAGGCAAAATACTACATAAAGAAATTCTCAAAGGATATAGATAGTGCTAATAGTATGGATGTAATTTCGGAAATTACTGGAAAAACTGTTCAAACTAAATTTGTAAAATATAGTGATGTGAATATTGGAAACAATACTCAAGAATTAGCTGAGCCAAAAGTTATGGCTAATATTTTCAATCTAAATCCTGAGGAAATATCTACAATTATTGAAGGTAAAAAAGGACTTTATATTGTTCAATGTCAAAAAACAAATAATCAAAACAGAGTAGATGAAAACACTGTTATAGAGAAGGCTCAATCTGAAGAAAAGGAAATAAGAACATTAATTGAACAAGGTTATTATCCTGCACTTTACGACTCTTATAAAGTAAGAGATGACAGGGCAAAAAATATGATTTTTAACAATTAATTTAAAAATTGTTTTAACCTTTCTAAGCTTCTATACTGAATAGCTTCTGCAACGTGTTGAGTTTTAATATTTACAGAGCAGTCAAGATCTGCTATTGTTCTAGAGATTTTTTTAATCCTATTAAAACTTCTAGCAGAAAACTTTAAAGTCTTTGCAGCATTCCTTAGAAATTCTAAAGTTTCTATCGAAAGCTCACAATATGACAGAATTTCTTTAGTATTTAAAAGGGCGTTATTTTTTCTCTGTCTTCTAAACTGGACATCTCTAACTCTTTGGACTCTTTCCTTTATAGTTTCACTTTTTTCTTCTGAACCACCAATACTTGTCAGTTTATCAATTGATACTGATTCAACTTCAATTTGAAGGTCTATTCTATCCAATAGCGGTTGGCTTAATTTCGAAAGATATTGTTGAACTTTATAAAAAGATTGACTAGTGGTAGAATTTTCAAAATAATTCCCATTTGGAGTTGGATTCATTGCTGCTACCAACATAATATTTGAAGGGAAATCTACAGATCCTGAAGCTCTAGAAATAGTTACTCTTCCTTCCTCTAAAGGCTGTCTTAGAACTTCTAAAACAACTCTTTTAAATTCTGGTAACTCGTCTAAAAAAAGAACTCCATTATGTGCTAGGGATATCTCTCCAGGTCTTGGGTTGGAGCCACCACCCACTAATGCAACGTTTGAAATAGTATGATGAGGACTTCTAAATGGTGGTTTGAAAATCAAATTGTTTTGTTGGTTAAACTTTCCTAGGTAAGAATAAATTTTTGTAGTTTCTAGCATTTCAGATTCACTTAAGTCTGGAAGAATTGTTGGGATTCTCTTTGCTAGCATTGACTTGCCTGAGCCAGGAGGTCCGATGAGTAAAATATTATGAGAACCAGCTGCAGCAATTTCAATAGCTCTTTTGGCAACTTGTTGTCCTATAACATCAGAAAAATCTATTGCTTGAGTTTTATGGATTGTTTTAATTCTATTTAATTTTTTTTTGACGATGAGTTTTTTATCTAAAAAATGATCTATTAATTGTTGTAAACTTTTTACTCCAATAATATTTAACCCCTTTACTAAACTTGCTTCTTCTAGATTATTTGCTGGAATAATTATTCCTGTCATCCCTAATTTTTTAGCTTTTATGGCCATAGACAAAACTCCTCTTACTGGTCTTAGAGTTCCGTCTAATGACAACTCGCCCATTACGACATAGTCTTTAAATAAGCCAAGTTTAATTTGTCCTGAAGCACAAAGAATACCAAGTGCAATTGGCAAATCATAGGCACTACCCTCCTTTTTTAAATCAGCTGGAGCTAGATTTATGATAATTTCTTTTACCGGGATTTTGAAACCAATATTTTTAAGTGCTGCTGATATCCTATAATGAGATTCTTTAACAGCATTATCCGGCAGTCCTACCAATAAAAACTTTGCTCCTCTTGAAACATTTACTTCAACTTCTACTTTTTGAGCCTCAATTCCTTCTAAAGCGCAACCAATTACTTTCTCAATCATATTTTTTGAACAAAGAAAGAATCCTAAGAACTTAAGTTTTTTACGTAGTTAAATTTTTGTGATTATTTTTCCAAATGAATCTATGGTATGATCTAAATCTTGATATGAAATTGCATCGTTTAAAAAATAGCTTTCAAATGCACTTGGAGGTAAATATACTCCGCTAGAAAGCATTCCATGGAAATAGTTCTTAAAATGAGTATTATCACCGGCTTTTGCAGTTTCAAAATTCACTACTGGATGATTTGTAAAGTGAAGCGATATCATGGAGCCTATACTATTTATTTGGTATGGTAAATTACTTTTTGATAATGTTTTTTCCAATCCAGCTCTTAAATAAGCTGTTTTATCATTTAAAGAAGTATAAACGGCTGGGTTTGACTTCAAGTGTTTTAGCATTGCATATCCGGCAGACATAGCAATAGGATTTCCACTTAGTGTTCCAGCTTGGTAGACAGGACCATCAGGTGCTAGAAAATTCATAATTTCCTTGCTGCCGCCAAATGCACCTACAGGCAATCCTCCACCTATAACCTTGCCATAAGTTACAATATCTGCCTTGACTCCCAAGATTTCTTGAGCACCGCCTAAAGCGAGCCTAAATCCTGTCATTACTTCGTCAAAAATTAATAATGAACTATTTTGAGTACATAATTCTCTAAGCTGATTGATAAAATTTTTCTCTGGCAAAACACAGCCCATGTTTCCAGCAATTGGTTCAATGATAATAGCTGCTATTTTCTCTGGATATTTTTCAAATAGCTCTTTGACTTGATTTATATCATTATAATTTGCTAATAAAGTATCAGAAGCTGTTGCTTTAGTTATACCAGGACTATTTGGAACACCAAAAGTAGAGGCTCCGCTTCCAGCCTGA
>Ga0228617_1001483_pt1 | contig 10867 bp, 6 predicted proteins | sample 18DmetaG_FD_190061 | JGI IMG/M metagenome (GOLD analysis project Ga0228617, IMG submission 190061) | Seawater microbial communities from Monterey Bay, California, United States - 18D | ecosystem: Environmental > Aquatic > Marine > Coastal | place: USA: California | collected 2016-10-20
ATCCCCGGGCAAGAGCTGCTAGACCGGTCATGACGGTCGTGGCGACGCCACCCTTTGCACCGATTAGCCAAAGTCCAATTCGTTTTTGTGCCATCCAAGCTCCTCTTGGTCACCGTGGTATTATCTGTAGACGGATGGTTCGTTTCTGTTTTTATGCCACCACTTGTTTCTGATGGCATACTGTTACCAGAAGTATGCCACGTCATTGAGGTTCTTACTGTTAAGAAACGGGAAAGGAAAGAAAATTCATGGAAGAAGCTGCTTGCCTTCAATTAGCACATCGAATGGCCTCCCTCCAACCATCAGCGACGCTTGCTATGGCAGCTCGAGCTGGCGCGATGAAGGCATCTGGTATCGATGTTATTGATCTCTCAGTCGGAGAGCCAGATTTTCCGACACCAGAACATATCTGTAAGGCCGGGAAAGCCGCTATCACCGCAGGGAAAACGAAGTACACGCCAGCAGCAGGGATACCGGCGCTGCGTGAAGCAATCGCAAACGATTATACCCGTCGATCTGGGCTTACGGTGACTCCAGCACACGTTATCGTTTCCAACGGAGCGAAACACAGCCTTCACAATATTTTCACAGCTGTCTTAAACCCAGGTGATGAAGTCATCGTTCCGACTCCTTATTGGGTCAGTTACGCTGAATTAATCAAGCTTGCTGGAGCAAAACCGATTCTCGTTGAGACCTCGATCGATGAAGATTTTAAGCTTCAGCCAGCGGCCTTGAAGCCAGCAATTACGCCTCATACGCGCATGCTTCTGCTCTGTTCACCGAGTAATCCAACCGGAGTTGTTTATTCACGTGAAGAGCTCACTCGCATAGCAGATATTGCGATTGAATCAGACCTTTCTATTGTTTCTGACGAGATATATGACCAGCTTGTCTTTGATGGCCGCGAATCTGTTTCATTTCCAACTCTGCGGCCTGGCCTTGAGGAACGAAGTATTGTTGTTGCTGGCGTGAGTAAGACGTACTCAATGACTGGATGGCGTATTGGATGGACAATTGCCCCACCGGCACTCTCAAAGGCCATGGGAAGTCTTCAGAGCCAAGAGACAAGCAACCCTTGTAGCATTAGCCAGCATGCAGCTATCGAGGCAATCACTGGTCCACAAGAATGTGTGACAGAGATGCGAAATGCATTTCAAGCACGACGAGATCTTGTTGTTGAAAGGCTTAGGAATATACCTGGGGTCAATATTCCAGATATTGGCGGTGCGTTCTATGCTTTTTTTGATATCCAGACCTCCTTGGGTACATCAAAAGGACCTCAGAATAGTGTGGCCTGGTGTGAGCAGTTGCTTGAAGAAGAACATGTTGCAACTGTGGCGGGTAGTGCCTTTGGTGCAGAGGGACATGTTCGTATGTCTTTTGCGGCGTCAGAGGAGAAGCTGGCAATGGGTCTTGACCGGATTGCGCGTTTCCTTGGTTCGTTGCAGTGAATAAATCATTCACACAGGTTCCAAAGGAGGAAACAGCAGCGATTATCCTCGCAGGTGGAACAGCCAGACGTTTAGCAGACAAACGACCACCTGGCGGGAAAGCAGAATGCATTATCGGTGGACAATCTCTTCTCAGTATTGTGAGTGGAGCTTTGGTTCCAGTGACACATTTGATTCTTGTTGTGGGTGGTGATCCGCCAAAAGTTTCCTCCCAAGAATTGGTACCCATTCGGCATATCCCTGATCATCAGCCCGGGTCTGGCCCTCTTGCAGCCGTCCGGGATGGGCTTCGATGGATATGGCACGAGCATTCAAAGTCACTGCCACAATTCGTCATTCTATCTGCGTGTGATCTGCCTTCCATCAAGCCATCACTTGTGTCAGAAATGGTCGATCGCTTCCCACAAGATGAATTGAGTACGAGGTGGGTCATTCCAGAGGTAGGAAAACGTCTTCAGTACCTTTTTTCTGTCTGTCGTCCGACGATTCTTCAGCCGTTGGATAGCTTCTTTGCGGCTGGTGGTCGTGACTTTCGTAGCTTTGTTCAATATCTTCAGGAACATGAATCAACGAGTATTTATGTCATATCAGATGCCATCTGGCGGACAATCGATCCAAATGCTCATGCCGGCAGTGACATTGATACTCCAGCTGATCTCGCCCTTTACAACGGCGACGCTTCACATTGATTCTAGAGACGCTCTATACTCATGCTAAGAGTGCGGGTAATGTCGTGCTCGTGCTGATGAGATACGTTCTTGTTTAGTTTTCTCAACCACAGATCAGTCGACAATCATGGATGATGTCCGGAATGATCAAAAAGATTCTCTACGATCCGTGCTGCTGCGGCGGTGGCGGTGGTTTACACGACTGCTCAAGTTGGTTTTTGTTTGTTTTGTCATTTATCAGGCACCACGACTGACGCAAGTGACAATTGTACGAGATTGGCCCCTACAAAACATATGTGAAGGTATTGCCGGCAAAATTTCATCGGGTTCAGCAGCGTGGGATTGGTTTGGGCCTGTTGTCTATAGAGACCTTCTCATCACGACATCAGACGGGGAACCGTTGCTCGCTGTTGATCGCTTTGAGGTGAATCGAAGTCCTCTCAACTTGGTGTTCCAACCACATGATCTTGGACGCATACGGCTTGAAGGGGCGAGGCTCTCAACAGCTGTTTGGAATGGTGGAAGTACAATCGAGACAGTACTCGAACCATGGATCAAAAAAATAAGCCAAAGCAATCGGCAAGGGCTTTCTGAAAGTCCTGCTGATAACCAAAATCTTGAAACATTATCTGATCATACGACAAGTCATATTACTGGAACCGTTGAAATTGTTGATGCAACAATCGAGTTGACGGATTTACGGCACGGAGATGTCTGGTTGCTTAATGAGATTGCTGCAGTTATTCCATTTCCGAAGTATGCGGAAAGTGGTGAACTTTCTTTTTTGCCATCAGGCACAATCTGTAGTGGATCAATTCAGCATGCCGAAGAACCTCAGTTGAAGATGAGCAAATCTTCTTCTCAGGGGGAAAACAGGTTGGCAACAGCAAGTATTGTCAGTCGAGCGAACTCAATGCTTGCTCGGCCTGGTGGTTGGTCAGTAACAGTCTCTGGGCCGGAAACGGACAAAGGAACATATTCATTGGTGGTAGGAACGACCCGCTGCCCGGCCGGTGTTTCCCGGATTGCAGCGAATCGCTTTGGCTGGTCGCATCTCTTACAGGGCATAGTCGATATTCGTGCCGATGTCGTTCTTGATCAAGCACTTCAAATGGAGTGGCCTATGCCACCAGCCAACAAAGATGCACAGGTCAACATCAAGGGAAATGTGGTTGGTCGTGATTTGTCAATTGTTGAAGTCGCTACTGATCAGAAGGAATTGACAATTGAGAAAGTTGATATGCCTTTTGAGGCTACTCTCCTGCCTGAGAAGTACATCATTAAGAGATTCCAAGCGGAGACAAATGTAGGTTATTTTGAAGCTGTCGGAACTATCAAGGCGACACCTGACCGCAGGCGTAAAAGTGATATTGTATTTCCTGGATGGCACGTACTGGAAGTAATTCAAGGTGATGATTTTGAGGCTCATGCATCGATTGAAGTTGCTCCGCTGTTGAATGCCTTCCCTCGCGTTCGTGTGCTGCGTCCAGACGTGCAGATGACAGGAGGTACAGTCACTGTAGATGTCCAGAGCCAAGAGCTTGAGTCCAGTCGCCAGATTCGTTTCAGGTCAGAGCTCACTGATGTGTCTGCGATCCAGAGTGGAAAGAAAACAGAGTGGCATGCTCCTTGCGCTGCTTGGGTTTCTGCCAGGCAACAACTCGACGGACAACTCTATCTTGAAGAAGCTGGTTTTGCATCGACATTTGCAGATGTTTCCATAAATGGGCTGGCTGATGGAATCGAAACAAAGTGGCGGATTGATCTTGGCCGTACGTTTCAAAGTGTGAGCCAGCTGCTGGATTTACAAAGTGAGAAAAACAAGCAGTCTCTCTCAGGGATATCACGAGGACAATGTCGTGTAGATCGATCTTCAGAGACGGATTCAACAAAAGTCTGGACATCATTAAGTATCGAAGATTTGAATTGGTCGATTGGTGATCAGACTATCTGGAAAGAGCAGCTCGTTGCCGTTGATTGTGATACATCTTGGACTGAAACACAGACCGAAATTGCACTCAAGACCGCAGATTTTAAATTTGATTCAGGCCGTGACTCGTTTGTTGTCATGCTTACGGATGAATGCATCATCGCTCGTGATTTTAGAAAGACACTGTGGTCGAATTTGAGCGATCAAGCGAACAACAAACCCATTTCGTTTGACTGTCATATGTCCGGAAACTTGATGACCTGGAAACAACGTATTCTCGGTCTTGGTGCAACTGGAGGTTTTGAATTACCTTCTTCTAAAACAGATGTTGAGGGAATATTTGAAAGCAGGTGGACCCTCCAGTATGTCGGTCAGCAAGTCCAGATAACAAAAGCTTCAGCACAAATCGAGCACCTCACTATTCATGCCGGAAAGCAACGCATCGAAGAGCCGAAAATTATTCTTTCAGCAGTTGGATTAGTAGATCCAGCTCGAGGAATCATAAAGCTCTCTAGCGCTGAAATGTTGTCTTCAACGGCATCACTACGAACCGGTGGATTGCAGATAGTGTCGAGGAGTTCGATAGATCGACCATTGATCGACACTCTTTTCGATACTGTGCAGGGACAATTTCAGTGGCAAGTCGATCTTACAAGACTCGATAAATGGCTGGCACAGGATACGGCTCTAGACGCTGCAGGTCGTCTTTGGGGAACGGCGGACCTCCTTGAAACACCCTCTGGCATTAATCTTTTGATGACAATAACGGGCAGCCAATTAGCTGTTTCACATTCGAATATCAGAACAGGACAAGCTGGTCGTTCACGAGCACCTTTGGCTTGGATAGAACCGCAGGTGAAAGGACTACTTGATATCACACGACCGGTTATGAATGAAGCAGTCGCAAACCAATTAAAAATTAATCAGTTTAAAATCGAATCCTCAACAATGAGTGTTGTAGCGACCGGGTCAATCAATGATGTAACAGGGCGACAGCATGTAGAACTTGGTGGCACGATATTGATGAATTGGGAACAATTAACCCGACTTCTCTCACCGTCTTCAGGTCGTATGCTGAAACTGATAGGTGGCGGCCCACAACCATTTGCTGTGAGAGGATCATTCGGATCTTCTCTCACGGCTGATGACTCAGTTACGTTACCGTTACCTGATAGCTGGAAGATATCCTCGCCTCAACGCATCTCACCAAGACAACAACTCATCGCCCTACCATCGAAAGAGCGGAAAAGTTCAGACCATGGCGTGGAAACATGGCTTCCCCGCATAACTGCTGAAACGACACTTTCTTGGCAAGGTGGTCATATTGCTGATTTTCCTCTTGGACCTGGCACACTACCGCTGCGACTTGTCGAGGGACAACTTGCTTTTGGTCCATTTGAGATACCAGTTTCAGGAGGAAAGATTCGTGGGACACCGTGGATACAGCTTCTTCCTTCACCGGGTGAACTTATTTTGCCACCAGGACGAGTGATTGAAAGAATTGCTCTTACGCCTTCCTTGTGCGATCAGTGGCTCTCGTGGTTGTCTCCAATTCTGCGGAGTGCAACCGAAGCGCAGGGTTTTCTGACTGTTGATACATCTGGAGGGCAGTTGCCATTGAACGATCCACTCAATGGTCGATTTGAAGGCCAATTGTTACTGGAGCAGTTTTCTGTCACACCTGGTGATATGGCAGGACCACTTATTAAGCTTTTGGCAAAACTACAAAGTGTTGTCGATCCACGTTTTGCATTTGGCGATCAGGTTGTTTTCTTGCGGGCACGGCCAGATCCAGTACGAGTGCGGATTGCAGATGGCCGCGTTTATCACGACAATCTCGTCATGGACATGGGCCAACTTTCTGTACGAAGTCAGGGAAGCATGGGGCATGACGGTTCATTATCGATGCAGCTAGAAGTTGCTTTTCGAGGAGATCTAGCAGGAACTACACCAGTCGTAGCACAACTTTTACGTACTCCGTTTGTAATTCCACTTCGTGGAACAGTTCGCAGTCCTCAATTTGATGCAACTGCTCTCGATACGATCTTCAAGCGAATCATGCAGAATACGGCAGACGCAGTGTTACGTGATGGCATTGGTCGTGGTCTCGAAGCACTCTTTGGTAATCCACAACCACCCGAACAAAAAGTACCTCAACCACTGACGTTTCCAGATAGCTCGTGAACTGAGGAGTAGTGCCCCGCACTGTTCTTGGAAGATTTGATTTGGAAACGGTCAGGCTTCCGCGTGGCGCAACCGTCTATTCAGGCCATTAATGAGTTTTTTGAGTCGCCGACAATAACTGAAATGCTCAACTTCAAGTGCATGTCGTGGTGACTTGATGTAGTGAATCGAATGGTTTTTTTTTGTCCGATTTTTTTGCTTCTTCAGCCATGCTTGAGCTCGTGGGGCGATACGATTCGCAAGAATCATTCGAGCGATAACCTGGGATTGGAGATCTGTGATACCCCATTGCCCGCTGTCTGGTTGAATCATTCCAACAACAGCAAGATCATTCACTTCTGGGTGAAGAAAGTGCATAAATAATTCTGGCAGGCCATTCTTCGTATTGAGTTCAGATGCATGTATTTTTGGCAACGTCAGGCGATATCCTGTCGCTGCGATGACAACATCGACCTGTTCACAACGCCCGTTTGCAAAGATAGCTGTATCACCGTCAAATCTTTTAAGATCAGGCATTGGATGAATCGCACCCTGATCAATGCAAGGATAAAGATTTTCATTGATGACAGGGTGCGTTTCCCAAAGATTATGATCCGGTCGAGGAAGGCCATGTTTTTCAGGTAAGCCAATCGTACGAGCAATGACTCGTCGACTGATTAATCGACGGATTCCTAACGGTACACGCATTTTAAGGAGTCGTTCGCCTCGGAGGTCTGAGGGTCTTCCCATGAAGAGGCGTGGCAGAACATGATAGTTTCGCCGAGTGGAGTGGAACGTCGCAGCGGCATGAAAAGAAGCTTCGACAGCAATGTCACAACCAGAGTTCCCACCCCCAATAATAAGCACCCTCTTGTTTTTTAATACGTGGGGAACTTCAGGAGATTTGTATTCGGCAGAATGAATTACCGGACCCGAAAAGCTGGAAGTGATAGCTGGAAATCGCGGCTCATGGTTGTGCCCTGAAGCAAAGATAAGACCTGCGTAGTTTCGTGTTGTTCCATCTTCGGAATCCACCTGCCAACCTTGCCTCACGTGATTGTGGTGAATGGGTGTAATGCGCGCAACGGAATTTTGAAAAAGAATGTGATCTCGCAAATCAAAGTGATCAGAATAATGATGCAGATATTCAAGACATTGCCTGTGGCTCGGATATGCGGGCCACTCACGAGGCATGGGGAAGTCAGTAAATTCAGTCAGTGACTTGGAACTGATCAGTTTTGTGGACTCAAACACTCGTGATGATGATGATCCAAAATACCAGTTTCCCCCAAGATTATCTTCACGTTCGAGACACTCAGCCTGGATGCCACACTGCAATAGATTCTTAAGCGCCGTTAGCCCTGACGGACCAGCGCCAATAACACACCACTTCGACGGTTTGTTTGGTTCACATGCAGACATATTTGATGATCGAGTTACTCAATGAATCAATAGTATCTTGTGTATGTCTATAGGACAGGCTTACCCGTAGAAGACTTGAGCCCGTCGGAACACTTGGAGGGCGAATTGCGGGTACAAAAAACCCGTCACCGGCAAGTGATGCAGCTATTTGAACGGCTCGCTGTGGTGTTCTGACAAAAACAGGCACAATATGTGCCTCTGCATTGCCAATATTGACTCCGTGAGACGAGAGCTTCTGCCGAAACATATCTGCATTCTCTATAAGTTTTTTTCGACGAAAAGGCTCCTCAGAGAGCAGCTTGATTGCTTCCATTGCGACTGCGGCAGATGCTGGTGGATGAGCAGTGGAAAACATCCAACTACGGGCCCTATGCCTCAGGTATTCAATAAGAGTGCGGTGGCCAGAGACAAAACCACCTGAACCTCCAAGAGCTTTGGAGAGGGTCCCAACTCGTACAGCGACAGAGGAAGCAATGCCAGCGTCCTCAATGAGTCCACTACCGTGAGTTCCAAAAAGGCCGGTAGCGTGTGCTTCATCAACGAGGAGCATGCTTTTGGTGTCATGTGCAAGTTGAACCATGTCAGCCAGAGGCGCGATCGTGCCATCCATAGAAAAGAGGCTGTCAGTCACTATCAGCCGTCGTCTTGCGGGAATACTTCTAAGAAGGCTGGCAGCTGCTGTGACATCACGGTGTGGATAGATCTGAACATTCGCCCCGGAAAGTCGGCAACCATCGATAATGCTTGCATGGTTATGTGCATCGCTCACGATCAGATCATGAGGACCAGTGAGACATGCAATTGTTGACGTATTTGCAGCATAACCACTTGGAAAGATGAGTGACTCTTCGGTGTCCAAGAGTGAAGAAAGACTCTTTCCGAGAGATTCATGGAGAGCAGAATGACCGCTCACGAGTGGACTGGCTCCGGCACCAGCACCCTCAGAACAGGCCCCCTTGGCAGAAGCTTTTATAAGACGGGAGTCTCCAGCATAGCCAAGGTAGTCATTCGATCCAAAATTAATAAGTTCAAGATTGTTCAGTGTGACGGTGCCAGCTTGTCGACCTAATCGTATTCGAACCGGTCTGAAGAGGTCATCGGATTTGATGGCACCTAAATCCTCTTCAAGCCAATGGAGGCTTTCTAGCAGAGGCTTACGTACTGGTACTACTATTCGTTGAGATGATTCATGCTGGCATGACATAGAACTGGTTTTACTTTTGTTTGGCAAGTCGTTCAAACACTTTGAAGTGAGCAGCTGTAACAGGATGAACTGAAAGCCTACTGCCACGACGCAGCAATTCGAGACCCTCGAGAGCCTTTACACCACGTAATTGTTCGAGTGAGATTTCTTGGGAGAAGATTTGAATAAGTTTGACATCGACCATGCTCCAAATTGGTTTTTCAGGAGACGCTTTTGCATCTTGATACTTGTGTCCTTCTTTCCAACCAAAATGATCTGGATAAGCCTCTTTTATGACTTCAACAATGCCGACAGCGGCTGGAGGTTTTGCATTTGAGTGGTAGAAAATAGCCCGGTCACCCTTTTTCATTGCTCGTAGAAAGTTACGCGCTTGGTAATTGCGCACACCTTCCCAGCAAGTCGTCTTATTTTTTGAACGAGCAAGATCATGAATAGAGAAAGTTGTTGGTTCACTTTTTATCAGCCAATAGTGCATTGATCACTCCACTACAACATTGAGAAAGAACACCTGTTTTCTTGAAGCGAAGAATACACTAGGTGGCTTTCTGAGGCATCAAGGCGCTTCTTCCGAGACACAACCCAAGGATTCTAGTGCACTAGGCGGCTTTTTTAGAATGTTTTGGGTCACCCGAATGAATCTCACCAGATTGGCCTGTCGTGCCATTTTGCACCTGCTCTACGATACAACGGCGAACAGTTACGGGCACTATTTTCGACACACTATAAGGAACGTGTACGTGATATCTCTCAGTTTTTTCCTCAGTCATGGTGTCATGGACAAGAACACTGTACGTGCATGTTTTCTCTCTCGGTACCATGACGGTATATCGAACTTCTTTGGTTCGTAGTTCAGGAACACGTGTTTGGAGTGTCTGTTCACGAGTTTGTGTTTCCCAGCAATGTCGTGTGACACAAACGGGCTTTGTTCTTTTTTCCGGAACCATCTTGGTTACACAATATGTACCAGTTCGTTTTTCTTCTCGATATTTTTTTACGGAGACAGTTTTTGTACGTTTTTCCGGCACCATTTTTGTAATGGAGTAGTCATGGGTTCTCGTCTCTTCACGATAACGACGGATATATTTTGTGCGAGTCCGTTCTTCTGATCGATACTTCTTTACATCCAAGGTGTAGGGAATCTCTTCAATAATACATTTCCAGCTTGTGGCGGAAACCTTTCGAGTTTCAGAAGTAGGCACCCACTTTCGACAATAAATAGTTTTTGGGGCATATAGATTTCCTTCAGAATCATAGTGTCTATTCTCGGATACTGTTTTTGCTTCCATCCTCCAGTATCCACTACGACAGGTGACAGTTTTTGTTGTTTTAACCGGAACCCGTTTTGTTATCTTTCGATACTCTATTGTTTGTTCCTGATAAGGAACCTTTACCGTATATGTTTCATCGTGCTTTTCCACAAAAGGGATTCTGACTGTATATTCTTCGGTTCTCCTCTCTTTAACAGGCACCATCACGGTGTACATTTTCTCAAATGTTTCGGTGTATGGCACCTTCACAGTCCAGCTGGTTGTTCGCTCCTGCTGAACTGGAATCATTACCGTGTACTGTTTTTCAAATTCTTCCTGAAAAGGGATTCGTGCCTGATAGTCTTGCATCGCACTTTCGGGATAATATTTTGTTGTTGCACACGGCACAATCTTCGTCCTGTTTTCAGGAATCATGATGGTGTATTTTTTTGATCGACGTTCTGCGTAGGACACATTTTTTTTCGTTGTGTATGAGTGCGTCCGTTCTTCCATTCGCCACTTTGTATAGTGAATATCTCGCATCTCTGTTACATCGTGCCATCGCAAAAAAGTTTGTTTCGCATTTGTTTGCAAACTCTTTTGAGAGAGATCAGCTTTTTCTTGGCAGTGCTCAATTGGAACGTTTGTGTGTACCGAGTCATCGTGTGTAAGGCCCACACTGCCACTACAGAAAAGAAACGCTCCTATAATCCATAGCAACAAATGAAAGTTTCGCGTTCCTGTCACCACAGAAGCCTTTCTGTACATACTGTAAAAGTCAT
>Ga0228617_1001501_pt1 | contig 10787 bp, 9 predicted proteins | sample 18DmetaG_FD_190061 | JGI IMG/M metagenome (GOLD analysis project Ga0228617, IMG submission 190061) | Seawater microbial communities from Monterey Bay, California, United States - 18D | ecosystem: Environmental > Aquatic > Marine > Coastal | place: USA: California | collected 2016-10-20
TTATATCTAAGTTATTAACGGAAAAAATAACAGAAAAAGCAAATATTGTAATTATTGGTGAAAAAAACATTTTAGAAAGTGGGAATAAGATTTCTGGTAACTCTCATAATTTAAAATTTGTAGAAAATTTTGATGAAATTAATTTTCAAGATGGAAATAAATATTTTCTAGATATTTCTAAGGGGAAAAATCATAATTATAAACTATCAGAATGTTCTAAAGAGTCTGGAGAAAGTGTTTTGGCAGCATTAAACTTAGCCTTAGAACTTGCTAAAGAAGATAAAATCCATGCAATAAATTTTGGTCCATTCAATAAAACAAGTTTAAAGCTTGGAGGAAATAAATATTCAGATGAATTACATTTGATGGCAGAAAAGTTAGATGTAAAAAATTTTTTTTGTGAATTTAATGTTATCGATAACTTTTGGACTGCAAGAGTTACATCTCATATTCCAATTAAAGAAGTTCCAGACCATGTCAAAAAAGAAAAAATTATCAAACCAATTAAGCTAATTAATGAAGCAATGAAATTAAATGGTATTGAAAGTCCAAGAGTTGCTGTTCAAGCTCTTAATCCACATGCGGAATTTGGAACTGAAGAAAAAGATGAAATTATTCCAGCAATAGAAGAAGCAAAAAAACTAGGTATTAACGCAGACGGGCCTTTACCTTGTGATACTTCTTTTATTACTGCTTATAAAAATAAAAATCACGATTGTATTGTGGGCATGTATCATGATGCTCTTCAATCTGGGTTAAAAGCATTTGGTTTTGATCGAGGGGTTACAGTTCAAGGAGGTTTGCCTGTTCCTATCACAACACCAGCTCATGGAACTGCTTTTGATATTGCTGGTAAAAATCAAGCAAACTTAGAACCTACTTTGAATTCTTTCAAAATTGCATTAACAATGGCTGAAAATAAAAATAAACAATGACAAAAATTAAAGAAATAAGAACTAAAGTTTACCAGTGGAATGGGAAAACTGTACCTCCACAAAATAATTTTTGTACAAATGCTTCGGATCTTTTATTTGAAAAATCTGATGCAATGGGTTCATTTAGATTTCATGAATGGTTAATTTGTGAAATTGAAACTGATGATGGAACCATTGGAATAGGTAATGCAGCCTTAGCACCGCAAGTAGCTAAAAAAACAATTGATACATATTTAAAACCCTTAGTGATTGGAGAAGATCCTTTTGATTATGCTTACATTTGGGAGAAAATGTATAGAAGAACCCATGCCTGGGGTCGAAGAGGAATTGGTATGGTTGCAATATCAGCTATTGATATCGCGCTGTGGGATATAATGGGTAAAATCACTAACAAACCAGTATTCAAACTTTTAGGGGGAAGAACAAAAGAAAAAATTCCTGTTTATGCATCCAAACTTTATAGCCAACCAATTAAAGATCTTCAAAAAGAAGCTGAGAGTTATGTGAAGCAAGGTTTCAAAATGTTTAAAATGAGATTTGGTTGGGGCCCAAAAGATGGTCCTGAAGGAATGAAAAAAAATATTGAACTTGCAGAAGCTGTAAGAGAAGTAATAGGTGAAGATGCAGATTTAATGATGGAATGTTATATGGGTTGGAATTTAGATTATGCCAAAAGAATGATTCCAAAACTTATGAAATTTAATCCAAGATGGTTAGAAGAACCTGTTATAGCAGATGACATTCATGGATATGCTGAACTAAATAATATGAATATGATTCCAATTTCTGGGGGAGAGCACGAATTCAATATGTTTGGTTTCAAACAATTGTTAGATTTAAAAGCGGTAAGTTATATTCAATATGACAATAATAGAGTTGGTGGTTTTACAGCTGCTCAAAAAATTAATGCAATTGCAGAAGCTCATCAAGTTCCTGTAATTCCTCATGCAGGTCAAATGCATAATTATCATTTAACAATGTCTAACTTCAATTGTCCTATTTCTGAATTTTTTCCTGTTCATGACGTTGAAATTGGAAATGAACTTTTCTATTATATTTTTGAAGGTGATCCTGCTCCAGAAAATGGATTTATCAATTTGGATGATAATACTCCTGGATTAGGTTTAACTATAACTGATAAATATAAATCTGATTTTAATATAATTGAATAATCAAACTTAAATTAATCCACCATCGACAGTAAAATTTTGTTTCGTACAACCAGACGAAACATCGGAAGCTAAATATAAAACCATTCTTGAAACATCCTCAGGTAATATTTGTGTTTTAAGACACTGATTATCTAAAATTTCTTTTTTAAATTTTGAATTTAACCACAATTTTGACTGCCTTTTAGTTGCAACTGATCCAGGTGCTATAGAATTTATTCTAATATTATGTTGTCCTAAATCTCTAGCTAAAGATTTAGTTAAGCCATAAATTGCGGCTTTTGCTGTGGCATAAGCTGGAAACATAACCGCACCTCTTATCCAGCTAACTGAACCTAAGTTTATTATTGATCCACCTTTGTTTTTAATCATGCTTTTTTTAACTGCTTGAATAGCGAATAAATAGTGCTTTAAATTTATTGTCATTCTTTCATCCCAGTATTTTTCTGTAATTTCCTCAAGAGTATGTCTTTGATCATTTGATGCGTTGTTAACTAAAATATCGATTGGACCTTTCTTTTTAATAATACCTTGAATTAAATTTTTATATTTTTTTATATTTTTAATATTGCAGAATAGAAAAGTAGGTATTCTTTGTTTTTTCTTTTTAATTTTTGTAATTAGTTTTTGAGCTTCTTTTTTATCTATATCAAAAAAATAAACCTCAACACCTTGTTCACAAAGATGTTCAACAATTGATGCTCCAATACCAGATGCTCCACCTGAAACTAAAGCACGTTTATCTTTTAAATCAAAATATTGAACTTTCATATTTTGATTATAAATATTATTTCAATATTTTCTTTATATCTTTTAATTGGAATAAACTTGGTTTTTTGCATGTAGTCTTAATTACTTGTGGTTTATTAGTCTTGCATGCTTTCATTGTTGATTGAATGATATCTAAAACATGAAGAGATAGTTCTCCATTACATTTGTTTATTTTTTTATTTTCAATTGAATAAGCCATTTCTGCTAGTCCTGCTCCACGATAATTAGCATTAGTAGGAGACTCGTTCGCTCTAGAGCTTTGTGATCTAATATTAATTTTTCCTAATGGCATTTTGTTTGTTTTATATTCTATCCAGGGATCACCTAGCTTTTTACATACATAAACTGAGCCTCCAAACATATTTGGATCTGGAACGATCATAGAGCCTTTGTCACCATAAAGTTCGATATGATTTCTTTGATGAGCAATAACATCGAAAGAAAGAGTTAGTCTAATTGTTGTTCCGTTATCAAATGTAATTGTTGATAAATATGTAGTGGGACATTCAACTTTAAATGTTTTATTTTTTCTTGGTCCAATACCAATTGTTCTTCTTTTAACTCCATTAACTATGCTGCCAGTAACTTTTTTTGCTGGTCCTAATAAATTAACTAAAGCTGTTAAGTAGTATGGACCCATATCGATTACTGGCCCACCTTCTTTTTTAGCAAACCATGGTTCTGGGTTTGGATGGTAAGATTGAACCCCAGGAAAAGCAAAAATTGCATTTCCTAGATTGATTTTACCTATAATTTTTTTATCAACTAATTCTTTTGATTTTTGAATACCGCCACCTAAAAAAGTATCAGGAGCGTTTCCAATATAAAGTTTTTTCTTTTTTGCTATTTTAAGGAGATCTTTTCCATCGTTAAAATTAATTGCTAATGGTTTTTCAGAGTAAACATGTTTTCCATTAACTAATGCCTGTTTTGCGACCTGGTAATGAGCTTTAGGAATGGTTAAGTTTAAAATAATCTCAACTTCTTTATCTTTCAAAAGTTCATTAACAGTTACTGCTTGTATCTTATATGTTTTTGCACATTTAAGTGCATTATTGAGGTTTATATCTGCACATTTAACAATTTTAATATTATTGAAATATTTCTCTGCTCTAAAATATGTTTCAGAAATATGACCACAACCAATTAGGCCTACTTTAAAAATTTTATTCATAAAGAATTAAACGCCTTGTCTTTGTTTGTTTTTTCCTTCTTTATATAGTTTTAAAGCTTCTTTATTTTCTTTAGTGGTTGGAATTTCTAGTGTAGGGCTATCCCAAAATGCAGAACCCTCTAACCATTGATAAGCATGAGTTTTAATTGAAATTACATAAGTAACATCTGATTTTTTTGCTCTCTTAAATGCTTCTTCAAGATCTGAAATTGAATTAACATGCTCTGATTTTGCTCCCATACTTTCTGCGTGTTTTGCAAAATCTACATTTACGAGACCTGGGGTATTAGAACTCTTTAATAAATTGTTATATTCGTTTCCACCTTTAAATAATTGTAGTCTATTGATCACTGCAAATCCGCCATTATCACAAACGATTATGATAAGCTTATTATTAGTGATTACTGAAGAATAAATATCTGTATTATTCAAAAGATAAGACCCGTCTCCTACAAAAGAAATTACTTCTTTATCAGGGTTTGCCATTTTTATTCCTAAAGCTCCTGAAATTTCATAACTCATACAACTAAATCCCCACTCAGTTTCATGAGTATTTAATTCTCTTGGTCTCCAAACCTGAATAACCTCACCAACTAAACCTCCTGCTGCAGTAACTGCGATATCTGATGGATCAGAATTCTTATAGACGGCACCAACTACTTGAACATAACTTGGTACCTCTTGATTTGAAGGAGCACTCTCTTTATCTACATGCTCATTCCACGCTTTTAACTCTGCTTGAGATTTTCTATTCCATTCCTCGCCAGCTTTCCAATCACCTAATGCTTGTGAAAGTTCATCTAATGAAACTTTTGCATCACCCACTACCGCTTGAGCCAAATGTTTATTGGCATCAAATCTTGATACATTAATTGAAACAAGTTGAAAATTTTCATTTTCAAAGTTAGCCCAAGATCCAGTAGTAAAGTCTGCAAGTTTAGTACCAACAGCAATTGCAAGATCAGTTTGTTTGGCAAGTGAATTTGTATTTTTGCCGCCTAGCCCACCTATTTGACCAGCATAATGTGAGTGGTCTCTTTTCATTGTAGAATATCCCATTACAGTTTGAGTTACTGGAATGTTATGTTTAGTTGCAAACTTACTTAACTCATCCATTGCATCAGAATAAAAAACTCCACCACCAGAAATTATTATTGGATTTTTTGATGATTTAATTTTTTCAGCAGCTTCTTTAATTTGAAATTCATCTGGTCTTGGTCTTCTAATTGCATGAACTTTTTCTTTAAAAAATTCTTCAGGATAATCAAAAGTTTGTCCTTGAATATCTTGGCTTAAAGCGATGCAAGCAGGTCCGCAATCAGCAGGATCTAGCATTGTTTGAACTGCTGCTGGAAATGACTGAATAATTTGCTCTGGTCTAGTGATACGATCAAAATATCTAGTCACAGGTTTAAAGGCATCATTAGCAGTTATTCCTGGATTGTTAAAATGTTCTACTTGTTGGAGTACTGGGTCTGGCATTCTGTTTGCATATGTATCTCCGGGTAAAAATAAAATAGGTAATCTGTTACTCATTGCAACGGCTGCTGCTGTAACCATGTTTGTTGCACCAGGACCAACTGAAGAAGTTGCTACAAAAATCTGTTGTCTTCTTTTAGCTCTTGCATACCCAATCCCTGTCAAAGCCATATTTTGTTCATGATGGCCTCTATAAGTTGGAAGTTCTTTTTGGTTTTCTTCAAGCGCTTGGCCTAAACACGCCACATTACCATGTCCAAAGATTCCAAACACTCCTGGAAACAAAGGTTCTTTTTTGCCATTAATTAATATTTTTTGGGCAATTAAATATTTTACGATTGCATGTGCACAAGTGAGAGTAATTTTTTTCATAAATTTGTTTATTTTTTAATATGTATAGTGTTTATATATAAATATATTTATAAATTAAAAAACCTAATTAAGTAAACTTAAAAATAAAAAACCTATGTACGAAAAATTTGGACAATTCATTGATGGTAAATGGCAACAAGCAGAGAAAAAAGAAACATATGATGTAATAAATCCTGCAACAGAAGAAGTGATTGGAAAAGCATCAAAAGCATCATCTGCAGAAGTACAAAAAGCATTAAAGTCTGCTGAAAAAGGTTTAGAGATTTGGAAAAATACAGCACCTTGGCAGAGATCTTATGTTCTTAGAAAAATTGCTGACTTAATGAGAGAAAAGAAAGAAGTACTAGCAAAATGGTTAACTCTTGAAGTTGGAAAACCTCTTGCTGAAGCTGTTGGAGAAGTCGGTGGTGGAGCTGATATTTTTGAATGGAACGCTGAAGAAACAAAAAGAATTTATGGTGAAACACAACAAAGTAGATTTCCAGATACTAGAGTTCATGTTTACTATCAACCGGTAGGTGTTGTTGCTGCTTTAGTTCCATGGAATTTTCCAATAGTATTAGCATCAAGAAAAATTTCTACTGCTTTAGCTGCGGGTTGTTCTGTTATTTGTAAACCAGATACAATTACTCCTGGTGCCGTGATGGAATTAGTTAATATTTGTAAAGAAGCTGGGGTGCCAGATGGAGTTGTAAGTCTTTTATCGGGTGATCCTGCTGAAATATCAAATGAATTAATGGAGTCTGATATTATTAAAAAAGTATCAATCACCGGTTCTACAAGAGTTGGTAAAATAATTTTAAAAAAAGCAGCTGATAAAGTTCAAAGAGTTACAATGGAACTAAGTGGCCACTCTCCCTTTATTGTTTGTGAAGATGTAGATATGAACAAAGTTGCTGATATAGCAATAACTGGGAAATTTAGAAACAATGGACAGGTTTGTATTTCTCCTAATAGATTTTATATACAAGAAAATAGAAAAGACGAGTTTGTTAGTGCTTTTATGGAAAGAGCAAAAAAATTGAAAATAGGAAATGGTATGGATGAAGGGGTTGAGTTAGGACCTCTAAGTACCGCAAAAAGATTAGAGGAAATAGAAAAGTTAGTTGAAACGACAAAAAAAGAAGGTGCAAAAGTCTTAATGGGTGGAAAAAGACCTTCTGGTTTCAACAAAGGTTATTATTACGAACCAACAGTATTTGATGACGTAAAAGATAATTTTACAATAATGAAAGAAGAGCCTTTTGGTCCACTAGTTCCAATTTTAACATTCAAAACTTTTGACGAGGTTATAGAAAGAGCAAATGACAATGACTTAGGATTATGCAGTTACTTGTATACTAATTCAATGGACAAAGCTCACATAGGTTCTGAAAAATTAGAGTCAGGATGTGTTGCAGTTAACACAGGAGTAGTTGCACTTGCTGAAGCTCCATTTGGTGGAATTAAACAAACTGGTTATGGACGTGAAGGTGGATCTGGAGCAATCAAAGACTACCTAAATGTGAAATACACTCATATGGGTCTTAAAATATAATTATGAGAAAAAATAAAGTTAAAGAAATGATGAAAGCAGGGAAACCTGTAATTAATGGTTGGTTGCAAATTCCAAGCACTGTATCAGCTGAGGCAATGGCGCATCAAGGTTGGGACTCTCTTACAATTGATATGCAACATGGTTTAGTCGATTACACTAATGCATTACCAATGTTGCAAACTATATCAACAACTGACGTTACCCCACTTGCAAGAGTAAACTGGAATGAGCCAGGTCAAATAATGAAAATACTTGATGCAGGTTGTTATGGCATCATCTGTCCGATGGTTAGTAATAAGGAAGAGGCAGAAAGATTTGTTCAAGCATGTATGTACCCTCCTCATGGTTATAGAAGTTTTGGTCCAGTGAGAGGTTTAATTTATGGTGGTTCTGATTATGCAAAACATGCAAATGATGAAATGCTTAAAATAGCAATGATAGAGACCAAAGAATCATTAGAAAAACTTGATGAAATAATGTCAACACCGGGTGTTGATGGCATTTATATTGGTCCTGCAGATTTAAGTTTAGCACTTGGTGAAGAGCCAGGTTTTGATAGACCCGAAAGTACTAAAGCTTATTCAGAAATTTTAAGAATTTTAGAGCACGCTAAAAAAATAACATTTTTGCAGGAATACATAATGGTACTCCTGAATATGCACAAAAAATGATTGATAAAGGTTTTAATTTTGTGACCATTGGCGCTGATCAAAGAGCATTAAGTGCTGGATCTAAAGCTATTGTTGATAAAATGAAAGGTTTTTCTAAAAAGGAAGAGTCTAAAGCTTATTAATCCAACTTATTTAAAAATTCCTCAAATTGAATTTTATCTAAATTAGAGGATTGTTTTTTTCCTGGAAATTTTCCACTCATAGAATCTTTTCTAAAAGCTTTGAGGGCTCTCACTCTCTCAATTTTAATCTCATTTCTTAGCTTTAATAAATTGCCATAAGCTTTTGAGTGTCTTGGTAAATTTTCTGTATCTCCACATATATCTTCCATAAACAAATACATCACATCAGCATTTTTCCCCGCTCCTAAGGACACTGTTACAATATTTGTTCTTTTAGAAATTTCGCCCATTACATTTTCAGGTATGACTTCACATTCAGCAGCAAAAGCTCCTGCATCTTCTAATCTCTTAAATTGATTATATAGCTGAATTGCTTCATTAGTAGTTTTTCCTATAGCTCGCATTCCACCAAGCGATGTGGATTTTCTTGGAACTAAACCTAAATGACCCATAACTGGAATATCCTCTTTAGTTAACATCTCAACAACTTCCATACTTCTAGGAGTCATTACAGCGTCAGCACCATTTTCTAATGAATTGAATGCACCTCTTAAAACATCCTCTTTAGTTACATATTCATTGAGTATTAAAGATGCGGTCAAAAATAAATGTTTCGACCCCTCTCTTACTTTTATTACATTTTTTGCTTGGCAAATCATCATATCGAAACCAGCTTTTTCTGCTGCATTAGCTTCATCAGTAGTGTTTGCTGTTACTTGAGTAAATTTTTTCTTACCTTTTGCTGATTTTAGATCAGCTACAGTTAGAGTTCTCTTAGCTGGTTGTGCCGACCATGTATAAATATTTTTCATTAAATTCCCTTATACAAAATGTCTCTTCTATCTATAAAACCTTCAAAAGTTTTTATTGTAATAACTGATGGCAAAATAAAGATTGATCTTTTATCTTTTTCATTTCTGATTATTCTGAAGTATCCCTTCCTAATTGCTGTATCTATATAAACATTTGAAGTTAAGTAAGATTTTTCAATTACTTTTAATAATTGGTTTTTAGTAATTGATTTATTTTTATAATAAGCAAGCATTACCATATGAAGCATTATCCAATGTTGAGGAGTTAATGAAAACCAATTAAGTAACTCATTTTCTAATCTTCCCTCAAAGTCACCTAGCGAAACTTCAGCTAATTTAATTCTTTTTTGAGTAATCTTTGGAATTTTTTTCTGTTCTTCAAAATGTTTTGGGTACTTAAACTGTTTCTTCATTCTAAAATGTTATCTCAAAGAAAGTTAAATTAAAATTATTTTTTATTCGTTAATTCCTTATATATGTTATTGACTCTATGCACTTCCTCTGCAGTATTAAAATATCCCTCATATTCTATCTCTTCAGGAGTTACATCAAAGTGATAATGACCAGCTACATTTTCTTTAGTATATGAGTGAAAATGAGTGTGTTCACCAGACTCTCTTAAGTTAAGATTTCCTCCTGTGGGGTCGCCAGTCCAAAGCACACAATAACCTTGTAATTCAGGTCCAACAGGTTCATAAAATTGTAAAAAATCTTTTACACATTTCATTTGTTCAGGATCATAATATTCATGCTTGATATCTTTGTAATCAGGCTGAACATGTGATCTTATCTTTCCATTTAAAATTCTAAAAACTCCTGCCAAAGCAATATGCTCATTGTCTTTAATTTGTAAATTATCAGATAAAGATTTTCTCATTGTTTGAGTAAGAGATCCCTGTTCTCCAGATCGTCCTTTTATTTTTATTTTGATAACTTTTCCTTTAACTCCATCAGTATAAAAAACATTGCCTAAGCCACCATGTTTTCTAGCTGTATATTTTTCTGCAATACATTCCTTATTTTTTCCAACTCGAGCTATTATTGATTTTGACTCATCGGTGATTAGATTTTCATTAATTACGAGTTCTCCACAATGTCCATCTAAACATGACATAGCTCCTGAACCAGCTCCTAAAGCGTAAGACTTTTCAGAACCAATCATTTTAGAAATTTCTTCATAATCAAATTCAGCACCAATTAAATTAGGATCATGCATGTAGGGTTCGCCACCAACATCTATAATTTTTTGATTACCACTAATTCCTTCAGATGGGCACCCCCAATCTCTTAAATTTGGACAATCGACGATTGATACTTCAACTTCTTTATAATTGTTTGATAATCCGCTTTGCAAAGCTTCAGAAATTTTATCCAATGAATATTCTTTAAATTTTGATTTTTCTATTTTTAATTGCATCATTAATTAAGCTATATTTTATTTTGCATAATGTCTATAGATAATATATATAATATCTATACATAAAATTAATTTAAAAAGGTTCAATGATAAATAAAGATTTAAAAGTTGCAGTTTTAGGTGCTGGTGCAATGGGTTGTTTGTTTGGGGGTTTGTTAGCTGAAAAAGGATTAAACGTTAACCTAATTGATGTTTGGAAAGAGCATGTTGAAGCTATAAATAAAAATGGTCTTAAAATGGATGGCCATGGTGGTGACAGGTTTATTAAAGTTAAAGCAACAACTGATCCATCGACAGTTGGTATTGTTGATGCCGTGATAGTGATGTG
>Ga0228617_1001520_pt1 | contig 10734 bp, 8 predicted proteins | sample 18DmetaG_FD_190061 | JGI IMG/M metagenome (GOLD analysis project Ga0228617, IMG submission 190061) | Seawater microbial communities from Monterey Bay, California, United States - 18D | ecosystem: Environmental > Aquatic > Marine > Coastal | place: USA: California | collected 2016-10-20
TATACAAAAAAAAAACGCCCCGCTTCATTGAAGCGGGGCGTTTTGAGTAATAGTCAGAATGCGTTGTTCAATTACATCAACATTGAGACTGGATTTTCCATGTAGTTTTTAAATGTATTCAAGAATGCGGAGCCTGTTGCGCCGTCAACCACTCTGTGATCACACGACAATGTGACCTTCATCACATTTCCAGGAACGACTGCACCGTCTTTCACAACAGGAACGGCCTTGATTCCACCAATTGCTAAGATGCAACTGTCTGGTGGGTTCACAATGGCAGTGAAGGCTTCAATGCCAAACATTCCCAAATTGGAAATGGTAAATGTATTGCCCTCCCATTCTTCTGGTTGTAATTTTTTTGTTTTTGCTTTCATTGCCAATTCACGCACTTCTGCACCAATCTCTGGCATGTCCTTTCCGTCCGCAAAACGAACAACTGGAACAAGAAGACCGTCTTCAACGGCAACCGCTACCCCAATATGCACATGCGCATTGCGGCGAATGAAATCACCATACCATGCACTGTTAACATTTGGATGCTCACGCAGGGACAAGGCAACTGCCTTAATCACCATATCGTTGAACGAAACCTTCACACCCTCAATAGAATTCATTTGAGCACGTGCTGAAATCGCATTGTCCATGTCGATTTCTAATGTCAGGTAAAAGTGAGGTGCTGTGAACTTACTGTCTGCCAATCGACGTGCAATCGTTTTTCTCATTTGAGAAACAGGTTCATCAGAGAACGATTCTGTTCCCACAAATGCACGTTTCGGAGCAGCAGCTCCAGTATACGGTTTGTAGTGATCAATATCTGCCTTTACAATTCTTCCGCCTTCTCCTGTTCCCGACACATGATTGAGATCAATTCCACGTTCATTGGCCATCTTCTTTGCCAATGGCGATGCGAATATGCGACCATTTGTATCTGCTACAGCCGCCGGTGCTGGTGCTGGTGCAGCAACAACAGGCTTTGGTGCAGCAGCAGGAGCTGGAGCAGGAGTTGGTTCAGGCGTTGGCGTTGGCGCTTCTTCCTTTTCCTCCTCAGCAGCAGGAGCCGCAGCTGCTGCTTCTGCCAATATCTTTTCAAGGTCTTCTTCTTTGTCGCCAATAACAGCAAGAATAGCGTTTACAGGCGCTCCCGCACCTTTTTCAACACCAATGTGCAGCAGAACGCCATCATAAAATGATTCAAATTCCATCGTTGCCTTGTCCGTTTCAATTTCAGCTAAAACTTCGCCAGATGCAACTTCATCACCCACCTCTTTTAACCATTCAGCAACAACTCCTTCAGTCATCGTGTCGCTCAACTTTGGCATGTATACAATTTCGGCCATAGTACTTCTAATTTCTATTCCTTAGTATTCTACGATGTACGGATAATTCTCTTCTTTGTAGACGTCCTCGTACAATTCTTTTCCTTCTGGATAAGGTGAGTTTTCTGCAAACTCAACACATTCCGCTACTTCATTTTTAACCCAGTCTTGAACCGCTGTGATTTCCTTATCAGACATCCAGTTGTTCTCCTGTATCACATTCAGACAGTGCTGTATTGGATCTTGTTCCATCCAATCTGCAACCTCGTCTTTCGTTCTGTATTTCTGTGGATCAGACATTGAATGCCCCTTGTAGCGATACGTTCGAATGTCCAACAATGTTGGGCCCTCTCCTTTTCTCGCTCGATCTGCAGCTTCTTCAATCGCCTCATGAACCGCTTCTGGAGACATCCCATTTACAGAACGTGAAGGCATTTCATAAGAATGACCAATCTTGGACAAGTCCTGAACGTTCGTTGTGCGCTCCACAGATGTACCCATCGCATAGTTGTTGTTCTCAATGATGAAAACAACAGGCAATTTCCAATTCATTGCCATGTTAAATGTTTCGTGCAGTGCACCCTGACGAATCGCTCCATCTCCGGAGGATACAAAAACAACATTTCCTGTTTCCTTGTATTTCTCTGCAAAGGCAACTCCCGCTCCCATTGGGATTTGCGCTCCTACAATTCCATGACCTCCCATGAAACCGACTTCCTTGTCAAAAAAGTGCATGGAACCTCCTTTGCCCTTTGAACAACCCGTTGAACGACCGTACAACTCAGCCATCAAAACGCGTGGATCCGTTCCCAACGCAATCGGATGACCGTGATCACGGTACGCCGTCATGTGCTTGTCACCATCTCTCGTGGCACTCGCCGTTCCAACAACAATGGCCTCCTGCCCAATGTACAAATGACAAAATCCTCCAAATTTCTGTTGAATATACAACTGACCTGTCTTCTCCTCAAACTTGCGAATGAGCAACATGTCCTTGTACCACTTCATATAAGTTTCCTTCGAAAACTTCGGCGCACTTGCCGATTTCGCTTTGCGCGTTATCTTTGTTGGTTTCTTTACCTTTACAGCCATAATCTATATTTATATAAATAGCGAGAGCAAATATATAAAATTCTTAGATCAAACTGAGCGTTTTTATCAACAGTAATTTCGTTAATAACTCCACACAATCCATGCACTCGAAAGTGCATTACAGTGCTACACCGTACTACATAATAAAAAGTACTAAAAGATAGGAATTACACCCCAAATGCCAGAGGCAATAATGACACTGCCGAATCGAAAACCACAACAGATTCATCCTGATTCACAAGAAGAACTCGGTACGCCTTCTTCTGGCGGCGTTGCGTCTCTACCATCACCTGACGGCAACCTCCGCAAGGTGACAGAATCGCCTTGTGTTCCAACAACTTACCACGTGCAATAACGCACAAGGTTTCCACCTGCTCATCAGGAAAATTTGCACCTGCATAAAATAGAGCAACACGTTCTGCACACAAGCCGGACGGATAAGCAATATTTTCTTGATTGCTTCCCTTCACTACAGTACCATTCGACAGCAATAAAGAAGCACCAACACGAAATTCGCTGTACGGCGCATATGCCGTTTCCATTGCCTCACGCGCAGCCGCTACCAAAGATTGATCTCCTGCATCCAGCTCCGACCAATGGTCGAGATAATCGTAATCAATTGAAATCTGTTTTTTCATAACTGAAACACAAAGAAACGCATTTTTTAACAGTTCACCCGGAACACAGCCAACAATTGAATTATCGAACCTTTGAAACTTGCACGAATCTGACTATTTTTGCCGCGGATATGAATCAATACAAAAAAGTAGCATTTTACACACTCGGATGCAAACTCAATTTTTCCGAAACCTCGACCATCGGTAGAGCGTTCGAGGCAGCAGGCTACGCAAAAGTGAAATTTGATGACACGCCAGACATTTTCGTAATCAATACGTGCTCAGTAACTGAGAATGCCGACAAAAAATGCCGACAGCTTGTAAAAAAAGCACTAAAAATAAATCCCAATGGATTTGTAGCAATTATCGGGTGCTTCGCACAACTCAAACCGAAGCAAATTGCTGAAATACCCGGCGTTGACATCGTTCTGGGAGCAAATGAAAAATTCAATATCGTAGAACACATCGAATCCTTGGAGAAAAACGAAGAAACAATCATCTCCAACGAAAACATAAAAAAGACAAAAGAATTCATCCCTGCATTTTCTATGGGAGACAGAACACGCTCCTTCCTTAAAATTCAAGACGGATGCGATTACTTCTGCACCTTCTGTACCATTCCACTCGCTCGAGGAAAAAGCAGAAATGCAAGCATCGAAACAACGATCGGTGAAGCAAAGAAAATTGCAGCAACAGAAGTAAAAGAAGTCGTACTAACAGGCGTAAATATTGGTGACTTTGGTCAAGGAGATGACGAAAACTTCTTCGAACTCACAAAAGCACTCGATACCGTTGACGGAATCGACCGCTTTCGAATCTCATCCATCGAACCCAACCTGCTGTCCGATGAAATCATCGAATTCTGCCTCAACAAAGCGCAGCGATTTGTTCCACACTTCCACATCCCATTGCAAAGCGGAAGCGACAAACTGCTTAAAGCAATGCGGCGGAAATACGAGCGCTCCGTATTTGAAAACCGGGTTAAAGCCATAAAACAATTCGCACCAAATGCATGCATCGGCGCAGACGTTATCGTCGGATTCCCTGGAGAAACAGACGAAGACTTTCTCGAAACGGTTCAATTCATCAACCAACTGGACGTGTCCTACCTCCACGTATTCACCTATTCCGAACGTGCGAACACAACTGCCATCAAACTCGGTGATCCAGTACCAATGAACGTCCGAAAAGAGAGAAGCAAGCAATTGCACATCCTGTCCGACAAGAAAAAAAGGGCATTTTATGAAAGCAACATCGGAAAAATAGGAACCGTTTTATTTGAAAATGAAGAAAATGGGGGTGTCATGCACGGATTTACAGAAAATTACGTAAAAGTGAAAACAAACTACGACGCGAAACTTGCCAACACCTTTCAAAACGTACAACTCACGGAAATCGACCGCGATGGCGTAATGAAGGTCGAACTGCTCTGAAACGAAGAAGCTGTTATCCGAGACGCCCCACCCCTGGCGTAATACTCAGGGGTGAAATGATAGTGAAGGAATCAAATTGTTTTTACAGCAACCGTCATCTCTCGCTTACCGGGAGGTCCCGGTTTTCCAATTACCGTAAACCCCAACGATTTTAAATCACGCTTGAACTGCCCCATCGCACAGTAAGTGACCAAAATGCCACCCGGGCGCAACATCAAATGCATCTTCTCAAGCACCGAAAGTTCCCACATTGCACCCTGCGCGCGTGGACCAAATGCATCAAAATACACAATGTCAATGCTGTCTTTTTTCGGCACATAGGACGCTATTTTTTCGTGGATCTTCGTAAACGTAAAACGGTCCGACAATGCCACCGACTCACCCCATTTAGATGTGTGCATTCGTTCAAAAATAGAACCGTACTCCTCACCCACTTCATCCAAGTAATTTAATGATTCAATCAACTCTTTTTCAACAGGATAAGCCTCGATACATAAATAATCGATAGAATGTTTTTTTTCACCAAATTGATAGGTCAACAAAGCATTGAGCCCTGTTCCAAACCCCAGTTCAAAAACAGTAACTGAATTGCTCGAAAGTAAGGCAATTCCATGCTTCAGAAATACATGACGTGCTTCCTGTATCGCACCGTGACGCGAATGGTACGTTTCATCCATCGCAGGAATATAAATCGTCGCAGAGCCGTCTTCTGTAATTTGAATTTTTCGTTCCATAATCCAAAAGTAGTTTTTCTGTTGATAACCTGTTCATATCATCGTTCAAATCACGTGTATAAATCTTTATGATTTTTGACAACGAAATCACTCGTCCTTTTCGTACATTTGAAACATGGAAAATCAACCTGATAAAAGTCGGAAAACTACATCCAAATTCACCAAAGTGACTGCCCCCTTGAACGCGATGGGAAAAGTTCCACCTCAAGCTGTGGACTTGGAAAAAGCCGTTCTTGGAGCAATGATGCTGGAAAAGAATGCTGTTACCGACACGATTGATATCCTCTCACAAGAGAGTTTCTACGATCCAAAACACCAATACATCTTTGGCACAATCAAAGAACTCTTCGGAACTTCCAAACCAATTGACATCCTGACCGTCACCAACCAACTGAAAAAGAATGGTGAACTGCAAGCAGCAGGAGGCGCAGCATACATTTCACAACTCACAAGTCGAATTGCATCTACAGCACACGTCGAGTTTCACGCACGTGTGATTTCTGAAAAATACATCAAGCGTGAACTCATACGCATGAGCTCAGAAGTAATGAAAGACGCCTATGACGAGACAAACGACGTTTTCGATGTACTCAACAAGGCGGAGGGCGATCTGTTCAAAATTGCCGAAAATAATATGGGAAAATCAGTGGACGTTCTGCAAAACGTGGTACGTGAAGCCATTGAAGAAATTGAAAAAGCAGCTCAAAATCCTGACGGTATATCGGGCGTACCAACAGGATTCTACGGACTCGATAAACTGACCGCAGGATTCCAACGCTCCGACATGATCGTCTTGGCAGCAAGACCCGCAATGGGAAAAACAGCATTCGTGCTCTCCCTTGCAAGAAATACAGCAGTGCAATTCAACATGGGAGTCGCCATATTCTCTCTCGAGATGTCATCAGTGCAACTCGTAAAACGATTGATCTCAGCAGAAGCACGACTACCAGCTGAAAAACTGCGTAAAGGAGACCTCCGTGAAGATGAATTCCAACAACTGCACTCAAGGATCACAAAACTTTCGACCGCACCGCTCTATATCGACGATACTCCCGGGATCAGCATCTTTGACCTGCGCGCAAAATGCCGCCGATTGAAAATGCAATACGATATCCAAATGGTCGTTATCGACTACCTGCAACTCATGACAGCAGGCGGAGCAAAAGGACAAGGAAACAGAGAACAAGAAATCTCTTCCATCTCCCGATCAATCAAGGAGATTGCAAAAGAATTGAACATTCCAATTATCGCACTATCACAGCTTAGCCGTTCGGTTGAACAACGAGGGGGCGACAAAAAACCCGTGCTTTCTGACCTCCGTGAATCCGGTGCTATCGAGCAAGATGCTGATATCGTTTCATTCATCTACAGACCCGAATACTACGGATTCCTCCAAGACGAAGACGGAAACTCAAACGCTGGAATTGGTGAAATAATTATCGCAAAACACAGAAATGGCGCCCTCGACAGCGTTCGACTGCGCTTCATCAAGGAATACGCACGATTTGAAAACATCGAGAGCAACTTTGACGCCCCAGGTATGTCTGGAGGACCTGCAGCACCCGCAGCTATTAGCAATGAAAGCATCACAGCAAAAAACAGCAACTTCGATCAAGAAAGCGGAACATACACCATTCCAAGCAAAATGAATTCCCTCGACGAAGAAAATGAAGACTTCGATCCATCTGAAGGCGGCGAAGCTCCATTTTAGTCAAGATTTTTGTAATTTTATTGACAATGAAACACATTTTTGTCTGCCTCGCAATTGCACTTAGCACCCAACTCTCCTGGGGATCCCAAATATTAATCCCCATGGATGATTCACAAACGAACCATCTCAAAGCCTACGGGGTCGCATTCTACATCCTTGAAAACGAAATCGTGATCGAATGGCTTCTCAATTACCGTGGCGGAGCATTCCTCACACCTCACCTCACATCAATAGAGGAAGAACTCGTCGTGCGTGGAATCAGCTACGAAATCATCGCAGACGGACAGGCATTCGCAATCAAAGACCAAATTGCCAATCCCGAGAAAAATATGGAGGTGGTTCAACTCGAAAAAGCACCCAAAATTGCCGTTTACACTCCCGGTGGGAAACAACCCTGGGACGATGCCGTAACACTCGTAATGGAATACGCAGAAATTCCATACGATAAAGTATACGATTCAGCCGTAGTCGTGGGAGAACTGGCAGAATACGACTGGCTGCACCTCCACCACGAAGATTTTACTGGACAATACGGAAAGTTTTACTCTAGCTTCCGCTCCTACCCGTGGTACAAAAAACAAGTTGCAGACCTCGAAGCCTCTGCTGCACAATTGGGCTTCAACAAGGTTTCCGAAATGAAATTGGCCGTAGCCACAGACATCAAAAACTTCGTAGTTGGAGGCGGATTCCTATTTACAATGTGCAGCGGAACGGACAGTTTCGATATCGGGCTCGCCGCGCACAACACCGACATTTGCGAATCCATGTTTGATGGTGATCCTTCACACAGGAACTGCCAAGAAGCACTTGACTTCTCAAACACACTCGCTTTCGAAGACTTCGAGCTCGTGCGCGACCCACTCAAATACGAATATTCAAACATCGATGGAACCGAACTAAGGAAACGAAGACTTCCCGAAGCAGCCGCAGCAAAAATCGACAAATTTACACTCTTCGAGTTTTCTGCAAAATGGGACGTTGTACCGACCATGCTCACCCAATGCCACACCGATGTAATCAATGGATTCATGGGGCAAACAACAGACTTCAAAAAAGACTTTATTAAATCCAACGTCCTGGTCATGGGAGAAACAAAATCACTCAACACAGCGCGTTATATCCATGGAGAATACGGACAAGGAACTTGGACGTTCTACGGTGGGCACGATCCAGAAGATTACCAACACCGTGTCGGTGATCCACCAACAGACCTCAACTTGCACCCAAACTCACCGGGATACAGATTGATCCTAAACAATATCTTATTTCCCGCAGCGAAAAAGAAAAAGCGCAAGACCTAAAAAAGGTGCGCTACTATCAAAATTAAGATGTATAAAACAAAAAAAAACGCTCCGAATGGAGCGTTTTTTTCAATTTTAATCGATTCTTTTGGGAGGAGATCAAACATCTATTTTCGCATACTTTGCATTTTGCTCAATAAACTCTCTACGTGGAGGAACTTCTTCTCCCATCAACATGGAGAACGTTTGATCGCACTCAAGCGCATTCTCAATCGTTACCTGACGTAAGGTTCTGAATTCTGGATTCATTGTCGTTTCCCACAACTGCTCCGCATTCATCTCACCAAGACCCTTGTACCGCTGAACACCAACAGAAGACTCTGAACCTGACCCTTTCATCTCTTGAATCAAACGGTCCCGCTGGTTATCGTCCCATGCATATTGCGACTTCGCACCTTTTTTCACTTGATACAACGGCGGTGTTGCGATGTAGATGTAGCCATTTTCGACCATTTCTTTCATGTACCTAAAGAAGAACGTCAAAATCAATGTCTCGATATGAGAACCATCCACATCGGCATCACACATAATGATCACTTTGTGGTACCTCAGTTTTTCCATATTCAAAGCTCTTTGGTCTTCTTCTGTTCCAACACGAACACCCAATGCGGTGTAAATGTTCTTGATTTCTTCGTTTTCGAAAATCTTGTGCTGCATCGCTTTCTCCACATTCAAGATTTTACCTCTCAAGGGCATAATCGCCTGAAATTTACGATCACGGCCTTGCTTCGCAGTTCCACCCGCCGAGTCCCCCTCAACAAGATAGATCTCACTTTCTGCAGGATCTTTCGACGAACAATCTGCCAACTTCCCAGGAAGTCCACCACCAGTAAGAACGCTTTTTCGTTGCACCATCTCACGTGCCTTGCGCGCTGCTTGTCTTGCCTTTGCAGCCAAAACAACTTTTGATACAATCGTTTTTGCTTCGTTGGGATGCTCCTCCAGGTAATCGGAAAGCATCTGAGAGACACTCTGGCTTACAGGAGCGGTTACCTCGCGGTTACCCAGTTTTGTCTTGGTTTGCCCTTCAAATTGTGGTTCCTGTACCTTGACAGACACAACTGCAGTCAATCCTTCACGGAAATCATCTCCTTCAATCTCCACTTTCTCTTTGGCCAACATACCAGAATCTGTCGCATACTTCTTCAGCGTGTTTGTTAGACCTCTTCGAAATCCAGACAAGTGCGTACCGCCCTCGTACGTGTTAATGTTGTTTACGTAGGCCTGAATGTTCTCTGTATATGACGTATTGTATGTCAATGCCACCTCTACAGGAATGCCATCTTTTTCTCCTTCAAAATAGACCACCTCAGAAAGCAAGCCCTCACGGTTTCTGTCCAAATACAAAGCAAACTCCTTCAAACCACCTTCAGAACGGAAGGTTTCTGTAACGTGCTTTCCATCGTCATCCGTATGACGCAAATCCGTCAAGGTAATTGTAATTCCTTTGTTCAAGAATGCCAATTCACGCATTCGTGCTGCAAGGGTGTCGTAGTTGTACTCAGAAACCTCGAAAATCGTCAAATCCGGTACAAAGGTAACTTCAGTGCCTGTTACAGAACTTGTACCTACTTCTTTTACATCGTACAGCGGTTTCCCAATTTCATACTCTTGCTGAAAGATTTTCCCTTCCCTATGCACTGTCGCCATCAAATGCTTTGAAAGTGCATTCACACAGGAAACACCCACACCGTGGAGCCCCCCAGAAACTTTGTATGTATCTTTATCGAACTTCCCACCTGCATGGAGCACTGTCATTACAACCTCCAAAGCCGACTTTTTCTCCTTGGAGTGCATTGCTGTTGGAATACCGCGACCGTTGTCCTTTACAGTGATTGAATTGTCTTCATTAATATAGACCTGAATACGATCACAATGACCCGCAAGCGCCTCATCTATGGAGTTGTCAACAACCTCATACACCAAATGGTGCAATCCTTTCACGCCGACATCACCAATGTACATGGCTGGACGCTTTCTCACGGCCTCTAAACCTTCAAGTACCTGGATGTTGTCCGCAGCGTACTCTTGTTTTGCATTTTCTTCGCTCATAATTTTTATTCAATTTCCGGGCAAAGCCTCAGAATTTCAGTAGTTACAAAAATAAACATCGAATTGAATTATCAGCAGTAAAATCAAGCAAAGAAACGGTGATTTATCAACAATTTGACCTTGAAATTGTTAATAGCTTTTGTGCCAACCGAAGCAATAAAAATAATCACACCAAAATGGAACATTTATTGCTCATTTTCGTTAGAGAACAACAGATGAAATACTTTTGTACATTACTTCTTGTTTTTTTCAGTCTAAACGGCTCTTTTGCACGCTCTGTTTTTGACGGAACGTGGCAAGGCATATTGCTGAAAGCTGGGCAAAACCTCGAACAAGGCACCGTTCTGTATGCCGATTTTGAACTCAATGACGGCATCCTCTCTGGAACAATGAGAGAAGAAGCCTACGAAAATAATTTCTACGCACTCAAACTAATCAAAGGAACCGTCGAATCGAAAACACTCAACTACACCCAAAT
>Ga0228617_1001525_pt1 | contig 10717 bp, 13 predicted proteins | sample 18DmetaG_FD_190061 | JGI IMG/M metagenome (GOLD analysis project Ga0228617, IMG submission 190061) | Seawater microbial communities from Monterey Bay, California, United States - 18D | ecosystem: Environmental > Aquatic > Marine > Coastal | place: USA: California | collected 2016-10-20
TTGGTGCAGTTATCTCTACTGGAGGTTATGGTTTATTAAAGGGTTATGTTCGCATGCCATTTCGCGCTTGGTATGTTAAAAAATCTGGGTTGAATATGGAAAATGATGCACCCGCAGTACCTGACTATTTGGTAAAGAATGCACCAGGTTGGGTAGCAAGAGGTGAAGATGCTCAATTACAAAAAGCAGTTGATGTATTGCTAGAACAAATTAAATACTAAAATTTAATAAAAAACGCTTAAAAACCTCAACCTATTGAAAATCAATATGATGAGGTTTTTAATTTTGGAGTAGAGAGGAGTGAAATTGAAGTGTTTTGAGGAGGATTTATTAGAATTATTAATTGAATCTACATAAAAAACCATAATTTTAGTACTTGATTTCATCGTCTATATTAGAGGCCTAACTGTTTAAGAACTAATGATACATTTTTTCGGATATTTTAAAGATACCAACCATATAGGAATTAGTTCTGTAGGGTTTGAAAAGGCAGCTATATTTTTAAGAAATAGAGATTTTAGAGTTGTTGAACTTTTTGGATTAAAGAAAAATGAGGAGGAAAATTTACTTTATGAAAATGAAGAACCTCTTTGGATTACAGAAGATCATTATTCATATATACATTCTCTACTTGAAGAAAATGAGTATTCACCATTTACTCATGTTAAAATAGAATTAGCTAATGGAGGAGGTATTAACTATAGTGCAGCTTCATTATATGTTAAATTTCCGGATGGAGAGGACATTAAATCAAAAACCATAATGTTGTTGGAAACTATGGGGTATTATGCTGGTGAAATGATTTTTGATTTTTGTTCTAAAAATCCAGATATGCATTTGTTAGAGTTTGTTCTTGGAATGGAGCCTGAGGATATTACTGATGAATTTGAAAGAATGAAATCTCATACAGAATATATTAATAACGAGGGTTATCTTAAAGATTAAGGTTTAATTTATTTGATATAAATCGACATGCGATTCTTCAAATAAAACATCACATTGTTCACCTTCAATTTCTGGGCAATAACTTACTTTTAAACTTACATTAAATTCTATTCCCTTTTTTATTTTAACATCAACTGTTCTGTCAAAAATGAAATTTGTAGGTACATTATTATAATTTCTATGGGTTTCTCTATACAGCTCGAAAGTCTTTTCAAATATAGGCTCTAGGAAGTTATGATCTTCGATAGAATGAATTTTATATACCATTACGGCTTGCCCCCCAGGATATCCATAACGATAATTGGTGTTTAAATATTTTTTGTCTTTTATTTTGATAAGCTTATAATTCACAACATTACCCCATTGCCCCCCAAAAATTGTGTCTGATAAGCTGCCTTTTTCTACTACTAAACTTCCGTAACAGTTTCTGCAATATTTACTTTCAATTTCTTTGAAACTTATGTCAGATTTTTGCTGAGCATTAGCAAAAGATATACTGAAAAAAAATATTGCTATAAGATTGTAGACTTTCATTTTGTATTCATTTATTGCTTAACCCAACGATATCTGCAAGCATCCTAATAATTCTAAACAAGCAACGAAAAATTATCTTTAATATTATTAAAATTAAATATACTAAAAAAGTTTTTTTATATTGTAATGTCTATTTTAAATAATCGAGTAGAATCTACATTATAGTGTTGCCAAGCTATTTCGAAAGCTAAGTTTGCTTATTACTATTTTTAGAAAGTTATAAAAAAAGTTTTCATGGCTATTAAAAATAAAATTACAAGGTATTAAGTTTTTTCTTCCCCATAAAAGAATAGTACCTGACAAACTAAGAGTTTTTAAGTAAGTGCCTAGAATAACCGGTGGTTTTTGTCTACCGTTGGCTTGAGCGGTTTTGCAAATGTGCCACCAATTGTGTTGGCTAATTTGATTTCATATCGCCTATTTTCGGTGTAATCTGTATAGTGAATTTTCTATTCTCACTTTCTCTATTTTCTCTTGATTTACCGAAATATCCACTCCCTGATATCAGAATTTCACAATTACTGAATTTCTTAAAATCAAGTCCATTACTTTGCCAATAATTTATTAGAGACAATGCTCTATTATAACTTAACCGATAACCAACATCTGGAATTTTTATGAAGTTGTTTCCACTTCGTTGCGTATTTCCTTCGATAATCAAAAGGTAATTAACATTGGGATTTTCCCTTGTTAGTTGAGTCATAAGTTTGTGAATACTTTTACCTGCTCCGAGTATTTCCTTTCTTATTGTGATTGGGATGTCCGTAATCTGTGAGCTGTTGCTATTGAATTGCACATCTACTTTTAGTTTATATCTTTTATTTCTTTTATCGTACAAAAAGTAATTCGGGTCTAACTTTTCAAGCGCTTCTTGGATTCTCTTTATTTCGTCAAGCTCTACCTTAGCTGCTTTAAGTTCATTATTTTTTTCGTTTAATTCTCCAATCATCTTGTTTTGCATTGTGTAAACCAAAACAAAAAGTACGAGCATAACGAAAAACAAACTTGTCATCAAGTCTGAGTAGCCCAACCAAAAGAAGTCTCTTTTTTTCTCGTTTGATTTAGCCATTTTATTTCTCCGTTGAAATTTCTATTTTACTAATGGTTTTCTTCAAGTCAATTATTGCATCAATTAGTGCCTTGTTCGTGCCAATGGATTGCTTTTGTGATTCCTTGAAGTCATTTCGCATTTCAACTATTTGATTTTTCAATACATTAAATTCATCCTTTTGAATGGACGAGTTCTCAACAAATATTTTAATAGCATTCTGTATTTCATTAATTCCTGTGAAAAAGTTATTGTTACTGCCAATAAAAGATTGAATTTGCTCAGTAGATGTTTTAAAGTAACTATTAAGTTCCTTGTAAACTTCTTTAATATCTTGATTAAGTTCATCAACTTGGGTTCGCCAAACCTCTCTATGGTCGTTAATAGTCGGGAAGTGCTTTTCTAAAGAATCTTTGAATTGCTTCTGTAATTCAATTGTGGCAACACTGTTATTGCTTATTGATTTAAGATTTACATTGAAGTCCTTAAACTGTTCAATAATTACGTTCATGTCATGGGCAACTTTCTCAGTTTTGTCAACATATCCATTTAGGCCCTTTTGATACGCTTGGAATTTCTCTAAATGCTCGGCTGATTCTTTAAGGTTTATAAATACCTCTGCAATTTTATTTGAAGTTCGTGTTAAATTCAACTTGTTTATTTCCTCTAGAACAGTATGTTGTTTGCTCAAATTCTCGTTAAGCAAATTTCCCGAATCCTTGTAGTCGTCCATGTTTTCCCCAAATTTTATAATAAAGTGGTTCAAAACGTCCTTAAAGCTCCCTAATGATTTGGAAACACCAATATTTAGGAAGGGTAGAAGTTCCCTTTGAAGAAAATCGTAGTAATGATTTTTGTCTGTATCATTTTTATAGGCTGCTGGTTTGTATACCAAAGCTGAATTGATTACGGTAAAAGTCAAGCCGACCAAACTTGCAAACATTGCCGCAATAACACCATTTAATAACTGTCCAATACTTGCTGATGATATTGTTGTTGTTGTACCTGCTGTAGTTGTAGAAAAATCAATTCCCCACAAACCAATTATTATCCCAATAAAAGTACCTCCTAATCCTATGTACAAAGGAACATTAATAAGGTTTCCAATTTCATTGTCCACTTTCTCAAGATGTCTTTCGCAGGTATCTTTTAAAATTCCAAAATCTGCTGATGCTCCTTTGTTTTTACATAAGTAGGCATTGGTAGATTTTATTACCTCTGTAAAGTGTGAATGATTTGCTTTTGTTGAATTGGGAATAACTAAAAGTTCCACTTGTTCGGCATCCTTTGATTCCTCAATTATTTGGACTTCATTTGAGAGTGAATCCAAGTATTTTTCAAACTGGTCAGGTTCACTTAGAACAGCTTTTGTTAAAAAGAATTTTTTGATTTGAATTTCTTTAAACGAACCTGGGAAAAATTGCTGGTACGACTTTATTTTTAAAAATACGTTGAAAAATACAAATACTTGTAATCCAACAAGTGCTAAAATGAATATAATCTCAAATGTCATGTTCTCTGCTTTTAAAATAGGGTTGTTTGATTATCGTCTTTTTTGTTTCGAGTTTTTTTCGTTCTCGATTTAGTTGCTTTCTTTTTAGGTTTTTCTTCCTGTGGATTTAGCTTCCTTTGTTCTAGTTCTTGATATAACTCTCTGGCCTTGGGATAAAAACCTTCAACGTAAGCCTTCACGAGAAAGGCATGGGAAAGAGGTTTTTTCGGATTAAGAACATCACAATTTGTTTCGTAGTCAAGCAAAACAATATCTTCCTTTTGTGATGCTTCTTTAAGTCTTTCGACCATTTCTGAAACCTTGTTTTCTAAAACCCATAAATAACTTGGAAGATAAAGCTGGATTCGAGCATCAATATAATTTAGCAATTCTTTTCCGTTAACTCCTTTTCTATGTCCTAATGGTTTACCATACTTTCTAACTGTTCTTTTAATGTTCTTCATTTTGTCATTTTGAAATTTTCCTTCATCAATGTCCGCACTTTCAAAAACCTTTAAAGCTTGCCAAATTCCTTCAACCGACTTGGCTGTTCGTTTTTCTGAAAATGGAATAGGAATATCTCCATGAGGATAAAATGGACTTAATTTTACTAAGCCTGTTGTTGCTTTTGAAGTAACATCAACAATTTTGGCATCTGGATATTTTGCCAATAGTTTTTTCTCCTTCTTCTTTTTATTTTCAATGTATATCATGAAGCAAAATTGTTAATGTTTGTGATGTGTTCGAGAGGAATCCAAGTTTTAACAAGCACTTCGGCTTGATGGGGCTTAAAGTCTGGGTCTTCTCTGCTTACAAATCTTCTCTTCGTTGCTGAAAATCTAATTCTTTCTAAGTCATTTAATTCAGTGCCTTTCGAGTGACTTGAATCTGTTGCATTGATGTTACAGAAAATTGTGTTTTCGTAGTATGCAACCTCAATATCAACTTCTAAAAGTGCTAGGTTTCTTTCTCTTTGTTCCAACCTATATTGCATTGGATGATTTGTACAAAAACTAACTCGTACATAGTCCTGTAAGCCATAGCGTTTATCTAAATCTCTTGACAAGGTGTCACCTCCTGGAAAATTAATTATTATGCCATTTGAGTCTGCATAATGCCATGAGTAAAGACCCTTATTTTCTTTTATTGATTTTAGATTATGATAATCAGTAAAATGATAAAAAGCTGTTATCCCATTTTCTTGCAGAACCCTTTGAAATTCTCTCCAATTGAATTTTTTTGTAAGTAATGCTTTAAGTTTATTTTCCTTTTCAAACTTTTTGGCTTCTTCTATTTTTCGGTTTGCTTCAGCTTTTTCTCTTGCTATTCCTTGTCGATCTAAGATTCTTTCCTGTTCAATCCGTATTCTTTCAGCTTCTTCTTTTTGTTGCTCTAGTAGTTCAGCTTGTCTTTTTCTGAAAACATCTAACTCTTTTTCTTTAAGCATTTCTGTTGCTTTTGAAAGTTGTACAATTCCTTTTTTATAATCTGGTTTTATAGATTTTGAAAGTCTATTTACTATCAATTTTGCATCATTAAGTTTATTTTGTCCTATGAGTGAAACAAGATTATTAAGTTCTTTTTTAATATTGCTTTCGTATGTCTCACACTGCTTTTTCTTCTCTCTCTCTCTAATGCCGTGTCTTTTTAAGGTGGATTTTTCTTGGAATAATCTTTCAAGTTGCTTGAAATCTTTGTCAAACGCTGAAACAGTAAAATCTGATAGTTCAACTTTATCATCTAATTTGTTTTTACTTAGAAGAGAGAACAGTGTATTTATTCTGCTGTCAAATGAAGAAGTATCAGGATTGGCAATTTCTTTTATGCTAGATTTCTTTAGATCAAGTATTGATAAGCTTGATTGAAGGAGCTTGATTTCATTTTCTAATTCATGTAGGTCGTATAATTTCTTTCTCCTTTTTGTTGGTTTTTGTTCTGAAAGGATTTCAGGCTCTTGTTCAATAACCGCCACAATTTGTTTTGCACTTTCAAATTCTATAAGCGGTTTAAGAATTTCTTTTCTTTCCTCGTCATTTGTAGCATTTGAAGCTTGTGTTAGTATTTCCTCTTTGTCAATACCTTTCTCAATAGTTGCAATTGCACTATTATATAAGTCTACATCAGATTTCTTCTTCCTTTTCAGAAAGAAGATTTTAATAGTTGTCCATATGTTTTTGAAAAACTTCATTATTAAGTTCGTGTGTCGGGGCAAAAGCAAATGTGGTGCAATTGCGTGTCGGCTTGTGGGAGGCGTTGAACCTCTTTTGATTTTGCTGAAGCGTTGGCATTTATTTTCATTCTTTCTGTCGTTTTATTGTTCCACTGTCTTCTTTTTTGGTGAGGCATAACGAAAGGATAAACACAATTGTCTTTATATCCATTATGTTTATTCATACAAATCTAATGGAATTTTATCTAATAAAAGTGATTCGAGCTACGAGTTGAATAATTATTTATTCAACCTTTTCTCGTTCTAGTTTTCCAAAATTATCTTTAGGATTGATCCATGGGTTTTTATTCAAAATAAGATACTTTTTTTTCCTTTTTTTCTGTTGTCAGAGGAACTTGTATAATTTTATTTAATATGATATTTTTTAGATATCATATAACTTACCGAATTTTTAATTTTCAATAAATTTAATGAAAAAATATTCCCTAAAATAAATTTTATTTTTGGGAATAATGCCTTGGAGCAGAGAGGATTAAAATCGAACTATTTTGGGGAAGATTTGATTGAACTTATTAACTTGTAATTACAAATCTATATCCAAAAATTTATTATATTTATAAAAAATTGCAAACCCTAAATTTATTAACCAAAAACACTAATAGCTATATAGCTTTTGCAATCAAATACAAAAGTAATACGAAGCCTATTGGATAATGTAGTTAAAACAATTTACAAAGCGAGTACGACGGACTTTAGATAATAAGTAAATATCAAATTAAAAAAATACATAATATGAATTTTTCACTTCAATTAATACAATCAAACAATGATGAGTTTAAATCACTAAAAATGGATGATATTAACTCAGAATTAAAATCAATGATGATTTCACTTCAAGGTAAACATGAGGACTTTTTGATGAAAAGAGAGCATGATTTAAAAGGAATTACGAAAGATGATATTGAAAATGAAACAGACGATTACATTGAAAGCTTTGGTGTACTAGAGTTAACATATGATGACATTAAAGGTTACTTAAATACAAAAATTGATTTTGGTTGGATGGATGATAAAAAGCCTATTAATGAAGAATCATTTGACTATTATATAGAAAAATTGTGTCTAAGAACTGATGGTCTTATAATTTTTCGTGGAGATACAGCTGTCGTTGGGCGAAGTGGAATGCTTGATTTTACGATGTTTTTTAGTAAATATTTAAGCCAACTATGTCCCGAATATTTAGACGAAAATTTTAATGAGATTAGTGAAATTGATTTTTTCAAAAAAAATAAGGATAATAAGGATCAATATGGCTATTCGTTATCCAGTCTAATATATTATACAAATTAAGAATACTAAGTTATTGAGATACAGGAAAAAAAATAAATACGACAGATTTTTGATATTATAAATATTAGAAAAAACAAATTTTATACTAACAACTATGTCAACAAAAAAACCTTATACAGAAGAACAAATTAGATATATACTAGATAATTATGTAAATAATGAAGTTAGTTGTGTCAGAGAAACAGGACACTCCTTGGGTAGCATTAAGTTAATGCTACAAAACATAGCCGCAACCTATGGTTTGGTAAATTTTGGAACAGGTAACCCTATGTACACAAAAATTGCTGATGAATATCGAGAGAGAAACAAAGTCTTTGGTGAAACAATGACAAAGAAATCTTTTTGTATGAGATTTGGTATTATTTAACAATAAATATTGAGTGTGATATTCTAATAAAATAAATCATAAAACTTAATAATAAATCAATATAAAATAAATGGAGAGTTTGTTAAAATTTATAATATTTGGGCTGATATTTGCAGGCCTGTCTGCATTATATAATTATATATTTGATAAGGATAAATTAAATAAAAATGATCGAAAACTATCCAACACTAATCACAAATATGATCGTTATATTAAATTTGGAAATCCTGGTCAAAGGCATGGAGGAATTGCAGGTGTATACAATGTAGAAGAAATCAATGGTAATTTTGCTGTTGATGGGAAAGGTGTTTTATTTGTTGAAATGGAAAGAGAAGATGGAACACATTTTATGAGAAAATATGACTCATCAGATAAAGACTATATAATTTCAAAAGATCCCGGATTTCAATCTAGGTCAATTTCAGAAAAGCAAACTTCTAAAAAATGGAATGGGAATGAGACTAATTCAGAAAAAGAAGAATATTTAAATAAAACAAGTAAAGTTAATACAAAGTTACTATATGATTTAAGAGAAGAATATTTTAAACTTGATGACAACAATAACTATTCTGAGGCAATAAAAAAATTAACACAAATTATTGAACAAATTCCTGTTTTGAAAGGCCAATCTATAGTCGCATATACAGATCCAAGGGATTTATTAAATGGAATATTATTAGAAGAAATATATTTCAATAGATCACAATTATATTCAAAATTAAACTTAATTGAAGATGCAAAAAATGATTTAATCAAAGCTGTTAATTCAAATCCCGGCAGAAAGGAACCAATTATTCATCATCACTTAGGATGTGCTATGATTCAGTGTGGAGATTTTACATCATGTATTGAGCACTTTAATATAGCATTAGAAAAAGATCCTCAATATTATGATTCGTATTATATGAGAGCTGTAGCTTATTCTAGTGATAAATCTGAACTAAGAGATATTAATAAAGCTAAAAATGATCTAAACAAATATCTTGAACACAACCCTGATGATAATGCTGCAAATAAATTATTAAATTTCTTACAATAAAACATTAAGATTTTATTTAAATCATTTTTCTATAGGGTAAATTTAAAAAAAAAATAATTCAAGGAGTAGAGAGGAGTGAAATTGAAGTGTTTTTTGGGGAGGGGATTAAATTGTTGTATTTTAATTTAACTATACTATTTTTAGTACCTTTACCACGCATCAGGAACGTATATTTACGTACCAACCGACTTACTCGAAGCACGGTGGTTTAGCATGCGGGAATTCTCCAAAATAAACGAGCAACCCACATTCTTTCTTGTTGCAATTTATGAATCATTTAAATTGTAAAACAATGAAAACAAATCCAAACAATTCTAAAGCGTCTAAAGAGACCAAACAAGTACAAGTAAAATTTTTTAAAGAAGCCTCTATTTTTGATCAAATAGATGTTGAAAGCTTAGCGCTATTTCGAGAAATGATGGCAGACCGGTATGGTAGCCTAAATGAAGAAGAGGAATGAGTGTCAAACTTAGTGGGGAACTCGTCTTTAAAGTGACATTCGATCAGCACGGTTTTCCTATTGGTATGTATACAACTGCAGCTATTATTCATATGTGTGCAGAGCAAATACATGCCAGATCACCATTTAGCAATCCTAATAAGCCTAAAAAACTTGAGAATTTCAAGGTAGAGTTGATTTCAAAAAAGGTGATGTAAGAGATTTTGCAGCCCTTAGGCAGGATGATGAGGAGGAGGAGTTGTATATTTTATAAATAGCACCTATTAATTGTTATCAACCCTGCCATCATCTACTTCCAAACATTCTAGCCTACCTTCATCATTTTGAAGGTAGCGATAGGCAGATTTAACTTTTCCGGAGGTGTTAAAGTAAGTTTTGTCTATAGAAAATAGAAAGCCATCAGCAGTAAAGAAACGTGTTACTTCAATAGCATGTATGGTGGTGGTTTCTGTATACGTATCTAGACTATCATTATAATAGTATTCAATAATTTTTTTATCTCCTTCTGTTTTATGTCTCTCATAAAAAAGAGTTACCGGTTCTTTAAAATGAATTCTACTTACGCATATACATTTGTTTTTTATCTCTGGATCTTTATCTTTTAAATGAAGTCTAAATTGACTTACACGGCCCTCATCATCATAAAACAATTCGTAATTGTCTTGGAGACGATCAAAATCTACGTTCCAATTGTAATTTGGACTATAAAAAGTATCGGATGGATCCATGTTTTCTTATACAATAATAAATTTTAGTTAATAGTTACTTAGCTTAAAAATGAGGATAAAAATTAAAACTCATGTTTGTTTTTTCTAATAATAAAATCATTGAAATCAGAGCTATACTTTAGCCTTTGGTGACCAGGCTGTTTGGAATGGCACTCAATACAAAGTACTTCAAGATTAGTTGACATATCGTTTGATTTGTCTCCATCTTTATGGTGTACATGAGCAAATTTATTATGCTCTCGTTTTGACATATTTAACCCACAGTTATTACATTTATAATTTCTATTTTTTCTTAATTTTTTACTCTTAAGATTGAAGTCTTTGTTATAAACATTTATTGGTGCATTATTAGCATTTCTAAAATAATTTGATTTTAGATTTGTCTGTTTATATTGATTGAAAAATTCAGTTAAGCTAAAGTTATCATATATATTTTTTTGATTTTGATATGAATAAGTACTATAATTATTATAATTAATTTTTTTGAGACAATTTTTGCACACATTCATAGACTCTATTAACCCCTTTTTAATTATAATATTATCTTCTAATAGATTTATTTTAAATTGTCCATCTGTTCTTAA
>Ga0228617_1001540_pt1 | contig 10647 bp, 13 predicted proteins | sample 18DmetaG_FD_190061 | JGI IMG/M metagenome (GOLD analysis project Ga0228617, IMG submission 190061) | Seawater microbial communities from Monterey Bay, California, United States - 18D | ecosystem: Environmental > Aquatic > Marine > Coastal | place: USA: California | collected 2016-10-20
AAAATGAATAAGGATTATGTCGATTCTGAAATATTAGTTTCAAAACTTTTAGAACAACATCACCATTCGACAACCGATGTCATAATAGCTCCGCCATTTACTAATTTATTGGCAGCTAAAAATACGTTAAAAGGAAGCCCTATTTCGGTTGCAGCCCAAAATATGCATTTTGCAGAAAACGGCGCCTATACCGGAGAGGTTAGCGCAAGTATGCTCACCAGCATTGGGGTTAAAACGGTTATTTTGGGCCATAGTGAACGCCGCGCTTATTTCAATGAAACCGATGAGATACTTGCCAAAAAAGTTGACACTGCACTTGCTCACGGAATGTGTATCATTTTTTGTTTTGGAGAAGAGCTAGCCGATCGAAAAGCCAAAAAAGAGAATGAAGTTGTTGCGAGCCAAATAAAAAATGCATTATTCCATTTGTCTGCCTCAGCTTGGGATCATATAGTTTTGGCTTATGAGCCTGTTTGGGCTATAGGTACAGGAGAAACCGCTTCCCCAGAGCAAGCACAAGACATGCACGCATTCATCAGAAAAACACTAGCCGATCAGTACACCCCTGCTTTAGCTGATGAGGTTTCTATTCTTTACGGAGGTAGCGTAAAGTCCGCAAATGCAAAAGAAATTTTTTCAAAGCCTGACGTTGATGGTGGGCTTATAGGCGGTGCAGCACTAGATGCAGTACATTTTAGTGCTATAGTGAATTCATTTTAACGTAATGAAAGCATCCATATATGTTGGATATAACTTTGATGTAACTCCCTCGAATCCTGGTGTTGAAATTCTTATTGCTGAGTTGGGTTATGCAGGATTCGAGAGTTTTGTTGAACATTCAAATGGAGTTACCGCTTACATTCAAAAAGAGGACTATTATCCAAGTATTCTGGATGACATCCAAATATTGAATAACAATACATTTACAATAAATTATACTTCTGAAGAGATTGAGCAAGTTAATTGGAATGCTAAATGGGAAGAAAATTTTCATCCTATTTTAGTGGACCACCGTTGCTCTGTTCGCGCTCCTTTTCATTCCAAACCAAGTGTTGAGTATGACATTGTTATTGAACCAAAGATGAGCTTTGGCACGGGACATCACGAAACAACTCATATGATGATTCAGCATATTTTGGCTACAGATTTTACAAACAAGTCTGTTTTAGACATGGGCTGTGGGACTGGAGTTTTGGCCATTTTAGCCGAAAAAAGAGGAGCAACGCTTATTGAAGCTATTGATATTGATGAATGGTGTTATTTGAACAGTGTTGAAAATTGTTCGCGAAATTCGTGTCAAAATATTACAGTTTCTAAAGGAGACGCTCAGCTTTTGGATACTAAAGTATTCGATGTAATCATAGCAAATATTAATAGGAATATTCTTTTGAACGATATTCCTCAATATGTTGCTTGCTTAAATCCAAATGGTTTATTATTTTTAAGTGGATTTTACGAACAGGATATCCCAGCCATTCAGGAGCTTTGTACAATGCATAGCTTAGTTTTGGAAGGTCAAATTTTACGAAATAAGTGGGTAGCCCTAAAATTTAAAAAAATTGATGGCAAATAAAGAGCAATTACAAAAGGATGTTCAAACAATCGAAGACCAAGCTCCAATTAATGAGATTGTTTTATTTAATGATGATGTTAATACATTCGACCATGTTATTGAGACTTTGGTTGATGTTTGTAACCACACTTTTGAACAAGCAGAACAATGTTCAATTTTAGTGCATTATAAGGGGAAATGCACAGTTAAGACGGGGGCTTATGATGATCTAGAACCTCGTTGCTCAAAACTTTTACAAGCGGGCTTAAGTGCTGAAATTATTTAAGTTACTATAGCCTATAAAGTTGATGGACAAACGTAGTTGCTGACTTCTAAGGCTGTTTTTTTCAATGCAGCAAATCCTCCGGCAATATCAACAATATTGTGAAAACCATTTCTTTTCAGAATAGATACGGCAATTACAGATCTGTAGCCGCCTGCACAATGAATATAGTATTTTTGGTCCGAATTAATTTGATCGAGTTGGGTATTGATATAATCTAATGCAAAATGCTGAACAGTTCCGCCTTTGAGATGCATTGAGCGGTATTCACCATCTTTTCTGACGTCCAAAACATGAACAGGTTTATTTTTTGTGTGTTGTTCAAACTCATTTGCAGAGATAGAAGTAATTTTATCTGTTCTTTTTCCAGCATTAATCCATGACTCAATACCGCCATCCAGATATCCAAGAGTGTTATCATATCCAACCCGAGCGAGACGAGTGACTGCTTCTTCTGATTTTCCATCAGGAACAACCAATAGTATGGGCTGAGTAATATCTGTAATAAGTGCACCAACCCAAGGTGCAAACCCGCCGTTCAGCCCAATAAAAATTGATCCCGGAATATGATTTTTAACAAATTCTTGTTGTGTTCTTACATCCAATACGAGTGTTTTGTTGTCGTTTTCAAGTTCTTCAAATACATCAACGGGAAGAGGTTTGTTCCCTGAAACTAACACTTGATCTAAATCGGGATATCCTGACTTATTTAGAAGTGCATTTTTAGCAAAATATTGTGGTGGTGGGCTTATGCCATCAAGCACTTCTTTTACAAATTCTTCTTTGCTCATTTCAGATCTTAGGGCATAGTTTGTTTGTTTTTGTTCTCCAATGGTTCCAACAGTTTCTTTACTTAAGTTTTTGCCACAAGCTGAGCCCGCTCCATGTGCAGGATAAACAATAACATCATCCTCTAAGTTCATAATTTTAGAGCGTAAAGAGTCAAATAACATTCCTGCCAAATCTTTTTCAGTTAACTCTGACTTTATGGCCAAATCTGGACGTCCAACATCACCTAGAAAAAGGGTGTCGCCTGTGAAAATTGCATGATTTTTACTATTCTCATCAATCAACAAATAGGTGACAGACTCTAGTGTATGTCCTGGTGTATGTAGAGCTTTTATGGTGATATTACCAATTTTAAATTCTTCGTTATCCGCAGCGTTATAGCAATTAAAAGTCGTTTTTGTGTTGGGCCCAAATACGATAGTTGCCCCAGTTTTTTTTGCTAAATCGACATGGCCTGAAACAAAATCTGCATGAATGTGAGTTTCAAAAATATATTTGATTTTTACACCACTATTTAAAGCTCTATCAATATAGGGTTGGGGTTCTCTTAGAGGGTCAATAACAGCTGCCTCTCCATTAGATTCGATATAGTAGGCACCTTGAGCAAGGCATTTGGTATAGATTTGTTCAATTTTCATAACTAAAGCACTTTATTGAAACAAATTTAAGTTTTTTGAATTTGAACAAAAATTCTTTTGCGTAAAAAATTATTAAGTTATATTTGCAGCCCTATAAAGGCCTCGTAGCATAACTGAATAGTGCACTTGATTACGGCTCAAGAGGTTGCAGGTTTGAATCCTGCCGAGGTCACAACTACTAATCCTAAAACACTGATAATCAATGATTTTAGGATTTTTTTTATCTTCGTTTGCCAAATGTTTGACCACATTTTTATTTGTTTTAAGATATGAAAAAATCTTTTTTACCAATTCAATTATTTACTTTTTATGACAAACAAAGGTTTAATTCTTTTAATGTCATTAAAAGCTCTTTTATTGATAGAGATATAAAAAAAGATTATTTCGGATATGTTATTGATTGTCTCAAAAATTACGAGAAACAACAACTATTTGAAAGATTATTAATCATATGCCCTTTTATTTTCTTTTCAAATGAAAATAAATTTAGCGAAGCAAACTTAAAACGTCATTTAGACTTAGATGGCACTACTGTCTATGATATTAATAATTTATTGGACACTTTAAATTTTAGGTTTGATGTAAAATCAATTTTATCCTCAGTGCAAAGTATAAATGAAATTAGTGACGCTAAATTTAACAATGAACACTTTGTGAGTTTATTGTTTAAGTATTCATACAAGCTTGCATTTATAAAATTAGCGGAAAGCATAGTTTGGAAAACAACTGAACAAGGGGTTCCATTGAAACTAAATTTTCATCAGTTGTTTGAACTTGTTTCAAATGCAAAGTGGAGTATTGAGAATAATCAATCGAATTTTTTCGCTAGTGAATTAGGTAATGATAAATTAAAAACGTTTGATAACTCATTTGGGCATGAAATAAAAAATAAAAAAATGATAGTTGATGAAATCGAACTATTTTTAAATAATGCTAATTGTTCTAAGATTTTTTATTCCTCAATTGATTTCAGTGTAGAGATGCCTAAAAATATGAGTTCAAATAGAAGGAATCAGCTAATGAGACCTTTCTTTTATTATATTGTCTGCCCCTTGTTCTACAAAGATTTTATGGACTATGAAAAAGACCATGAATTTGTCGTCCAAAAATTTAGAAACTTTTTAAAAAATTACAAAAAGCAGATTAATTAAACTTTTTTAAGCGCCTAAAGCTTCTGATTGTAAAATGCAGAGCTACTTTTAGCAGCCCCTTAAAGAATCAAGAGTCAAGATTTTAATCCCTAACAAAACGCACTGAAAAGCCGTTTTTCTTGTTTTCGTGGCTAAAGAGTTGGACACTATTATAGCTGCACAGGGTGCGGAACTGTGCGTTATCTTCTGGAAATTCCTCCCACTCATTGGAACTCCAAAAAAATGTACAGCTACCCTCACCGAAGAACAGACCATTTATGTTACGGCAACCCACAGGGAAGGCGTTAAAACCACTGCTGTTGTTTAAGCTTTGGTCGTTACCAATTGCACCTGTTTCTGCCGAACTATTCCATCCCGTTGTTGAGGCCATAGCCTTGGCTGTTTTGCCGCCTAATGTGGTCCCATCATAATTGTAGCCATTATAAATCAGATAGAATTCAAGGGTTGCGACGTCAGCAAAACTTGAAACGTGCCAACCCTCTGGTGCAAATTCTTTATTAGGTGTATTTGGGTCGTTGTCGTGTATGCCTGCAACTGCATACCAATTATAGAGTCTTGGCTTTGTGGGGTCGTTGTCATAATAACACCAAGCACCTGTAGTAAGATTCATCCATTCTGTATCTTCTGTAACCTCTGGTATAGGTGTACCGTCTCTGTAGGTCACCATCTTGGCATTCTCAACCGTCCAAACTTGGTCGCCATACCAGAGGTTACAGAAGGTGAGATAATCATATGTGTTGCCGTCTTGGTCTGTTATTGAGCCTGAAGCGATGTTAGAATCCAAATCATCTATCTGGCTTTCAAGTCCTGCAACAGCTTCTGCAATTTGGGCATCAATATAAGCCTTCGTACCTGCATCTTGAGCATCAGTTGGGTCTTGTAAATCTTTTATTTGTTGCTCGCTGGCTGAGTTGTTTTCAGCAACTACAGTTTCTAAATTAGGTGTTGTTGGTGTGCTGTTACCACTGTTCTCTGCATAAAGTGCGTAAGGAACGCTTAGTAGTTGTGTGGTCCCCATAGCCACATAGCCATTGCTTGTATCGAGTTCTATACCCAAATAATAACTTCCTAAAGACCAATCTAATTCTGAAAAAGTGCCTGTTGTCGCTGTTCCTTGTCCAATGACAATATTGACTTGCCCTAAATCATCTGTTGGGGCAATGTGTATTTCTGTAAATACAGGAAGGCTTGTTTGTGAGCCTTGCATGATGTTAAACCTAAAATACACATTGGTATTTACGATTAAATCTCCTGCACTATTTCTAACCGTAGCTTGGTAGTTAAACCCCTGTGGGGCTTGGGCTTGAAGTTGTGTTAGTGATGCTATGGCTAAGCAAAATATAGCGTAAAACTTTTTCATTGCTTAATGATTTTATACGTATTGGTCTGTTTTGAGTCTTTTGTCGTTACTGTTATAAAGTAAGTCCCTGTGGTTAATGTTTGAACGTTTAAAGGCTGCTGTTTTGGATGTGCCGTTTGTAGGATTTGTTTTCCACTGACATCTGTAATCCTAACTTCAAAGAATTGTTCAGTAGGGTGGGTGATGTAAATCACTTCTTTTGTAGGATTTGGAAAGACTTTTACTTGTAATTGTAGCTCAGGCGATTCTGTGTTTAGCGTTGATAGATTTAATGAGGGGTAATACCCATTCCCTAATTGATAGGTGCCATCTTCATCAGTCATGGCACCAACGGCGACTTCACCGACAGTGTAACTGAGTTTGTTGTTCTCATTCTCAAAAGTTTGACCGCCTGGACCAATCACCTGTTTGGATATGCTTTGACTGTAGCTTGATAGACTTAGCAGTAAAAAAGCTAAAAAGAAGTAACGCATTGTTAAATTGGTTTATTCAAATATAAAAAATTTTAAAGTAAGTAGTTAGGAGAGCAATGCCTAATAAAAAATTCAACACAAAAACGATTATTTTATTTTTTTTAAAATTTTTTTTTAACCGATTTACAATTTCCTTTTTGATTTACTTGCAATCGAATAATTGTATGTTATGATTAGAAAAACAGTTTCAAGAAAAAAAGCCTCTGAATTATTAGATGTTAGTATTCGTTCCATTGATAGATGGCTTAAAGGCAATAGAATAGAAGGATTTATTCCTCACAAAAGCAGTAGAGTTCTTATTTATTTGGACAGCTTAACGCAAGAAAATTTACAATCTACACAGCCAAAATTTAACAACGAACTCTAAACAATGGCAAAATTTATTTACAAAAAGCGTATTGGGAGGAGGTCAAGAAAAGACACTAAATTGGTCAATTCAGTAGCTGTTGAGAGAAAAGCCATCTTTTCAAGTGTTTTTCAAAACGAGAACAATGGTAATTATTTTGAATTGGAGGATGTTCAAATTATACGATATAAAAGAAACAGAACTGTAAATCTTTTTTTTGAAACATATTCTAATAAGAGCAAGTACCAGCTATTTGAGTTTGGTATTCCTTTTCACATTTCTGATAATTTGAGTGTCATTATCAAAAAACTCAAAAGAAAGTGTAACTCGATTGACAATCAACTTTTAGGTTATTTTTGGATTTTTGATGTTGGCGAAGAAAACTTTGGACCTCATTACCATTTAATTATAGCAACGAAGAAAATAAATACCAAAAAGTACCCTAATGCCTTAAAACTTGATTTTAAAGGAGATAAAATTCACGGTGACTTTGTTAGACGAGAAAGTGCATTTAAAAATTATCTCATTGGAAAGTGTTTATATGACAGAGGATACAGAAAAAGGCTTTACGGCAAGTCATTTAATTTCAAAACAATTAAAACAAACAAAAATTTGAGGAAAAGATTACTTAAAACAATTTAAAAAATGGATGTGTATATAAAATGCCCATATAGCGGAGAATATTTTAAACCCAAAAGGAGCAATCAAAAATATGCTTCAAAATATAACAGAGTAGCATTTCATAATAGAAAGTACCGAGAATTGAAAATGCCATTGGAAAATGTAAATAAAATTCTATTTAGAAACTACAATATAATTTTTGAATTAATTGGCTACAATGATGAAATTACATTGAGCAATGATTATTTAAAAGGTAAAGAATACGATTTTAATTATATAACTCACATATCCGTTTTAAATGACAACTTATATTTTGGGTTGTACAACTTTATCATCATTGAGTTAGATGAATCAACAACAAAATTTATAAAAAATGAAGACGAACAATAACATAGTAGAATCAACAAAAAAACAAATGATTGAAAATTTACTCAGTAGTAAGATTTATAAAATTTTTAAATACACATCTGCCGCCTTAGTGGTAACTTATGCTTTAGGGCATGTATTTAAAGTTTTAGCATTCACAAATAATAATTATATAAAATTCAAAATCAGTTTAACTAAAAATTAAAAATTATGGACAAATTAAAATTATCAAGCATAACAGAAATCGAAAAAGCAATTTCACATTTTGGCAAGCAATGGGAAAGTGAAATCAAACAAGAAGCTACACACTTCCCTTGCATTTTAGTTTCATCGTGGTGTGATGATGTGGAATTTGGGGAAACAATGAGTTTTACAACAGTTTCATTAAAAGATTTCTACGAGATTTTAAATTAAGATCTTTTGAAATGAATAACTCCACAATTTTAGGGCACACTTAAAATTGTGGTTTTAAAAATCTTTCCAAACAATTAGAAATAATCAAAAAACTCAAAATTAGACACAAAATAAGGGTGTATTGTATACTAACCTAAAATTATGACAAAATGAAAGTTCTATACATACGAACAAGCACAGTTGAACAAAATTCTGATAGGCAAAAACAAAACAATGATAAAAATTGTAAAATCATCGAAGATAAATGCTCTGGGGCAATACCATTTTTTGAACGTGAGGGCGGAAAGAAAATCTTAACCCTAACAAAAAAAGATATCATTGATGAACTTATTGTTCACGAAATAGATAGACTTGGACGAAATCTAATTGATATTTTAAAAACCATTGCTTATTTCAATAGCCAAAAAGTAAATATTGAATTTAAAAAACAAGGCCTTCGAACATTAAACGAAGATGGCACAGAAAATGACATTTCTAAAATGGTGATTTCCATTTTGGGTATAGTGGCGGAGATGGAAAGAAAAATGATAAGAGAACGGCAATTAGAAGGAATTTCCATTGCTAAGGCTAATGGTGTATTTAAAGGAAGAAATAAAGGCACTAAAGAGACAACATTAAATTTTTTAGGTAAGGAGAAAAATAAAAAAGCCTTAGACTATTTAAACAAAGGTTATAAACAGATTGAAGTTGCAAATATTGTTGGACTTCATCCAAATACTGTATCAAAGATTAATAAATTGAGGTTAAAGGTTAATTAAATTTGTTTTAGAAAATAATCATTATTTTTACTAATAACCAATTTATAACAATGAAGAGATATTTACTGTTTTTAGCGCTAATTATAACTTTTACTCTCCAAGCCCAAGCCCCACAGGGGTTTAACTACCAAGCTACGGTAAGAAATAGCGCAGGAGATTTAATTGTTAATACCAATGTGTATTTTAAGTTTAATGTGATGCAGGGCTCTCAAACCAGTCTTCCTGTGTTTACGGAAATTCACTATGTCCCAACAGACGATTTAGGACAAGTAAATCTTGTGATTGGACAAGGAACAGCTATTGAAGGTGTTTTTTCAGAGCTTGACTGGTCATTGGGTAGTTATTATTTAGGTATAGAACTCGACACCGGCAGTGGTTATGTAGCTATGGGTACAACACAACTACTGAGCGTCCCTTATGCACTTTATGCAGAAAACAGTGGTAACAGCACACCAACAACACCTAATTTAGAAACTGTACTTGCTGAAAACAACTCAGTCAACAACCAACAAATAAAAGATTTACAAGACCCAACTGATGCTCAAGATGCAGGTACGAAGGCTTATATTGATGCCCAAATTGCAGAAGCTGTTGCAGGACTTCAAAGCCAGATAGATGATTTGGATTCTGACAACAATTCAGGCTCGGTTACCGACCAGGACGGTAACACTTATGATTATCTCACCTATGGTAACCAAGTTTGGACCATAGAGAACGCCGAGATGGTGACCTACAGAGACGGTACACCTATACCAGAGGTTACAGATGATACAGAGTGGGGAACCCTTACCACAGGTGCTTGGTGTTATTATGACAACGACCCTACAAAGTCAAGACTCTATAATTGGTATGCCGTTATGGGTATTCACGATAACGACCCAAACACACCTAATAAAGAATTTGCCCCTGAGGGCTGGCACGTACCCACAGATGCAGAATGGACAACCCTTGAAAACCACCTCGTGACCAATGGTTATAATTATGATGGTACTACAACAGGCAACAAAATAGCCAAGGCGATGGCCTCCACCACAGGATGGTTCAGTTCAACAAACACAGGAGCACCAGGCAACGACCAAAGTTTAAACAACGACAGCGGTTTTAACGTCTTCCCTAGGGGTTTCCGTAACACCACTGGTTCGTCCGGCAATGAGGCTAACGATGCGTTATTTTGGAGTTCCACTGAGTACGATATAGAAAACGCGTGGTACCGCCTCCTGAACGCCTATTACATTGACCTATTCAGCAGTTACAGTTTAAAGCCTAACGGCATTTCAGTGCGTTTTGTTAGGGATTAAAAACAGCAGCCTTTTAAGTGTTCAAACACTTACTACAGGCACTTACTTTATAACAGTCATGACACAAGAGTCAAAACAAACCAATACTTATAAAATCATTAAGCAATGAAAAAGTTTTACGCCATACTATACTTAGCCATAGCATCACTAACGCAACTCCAAGCCCAAGCCCCACAGGGGTTTAATTACCAAGCCATGGTAAGAAACAGCTCAGGAGATTTAATCTTAAATACCAATGTGTATTTTAAGTTCAATATTATGCAGGGCTCACAGACCAGTCCTCCTGTGTTTACAGAAATTCACTATGTCCCCACAGATGATTTAGGACAAGTAAATCTTGTGATTGGACAAGGAACAGCTATTGAAGGTATTTTTTCAGAGCTTGACTGGTCATTGGGTAGTTATTATTTAGGTATAGAACTCGACACAGGCAGTGGTTATGTAGCTATGGGTACAACACAACTACTGAGCGTACCTTATGCACTTTATGCAGAAAACAGTGGTAACAGCACACCAACAACACCTAATTTAGAAACTGTACTTGCTGAAAACAACTCAGCCAGCGAGCAACAAATAAAAGATTTACAAGACCCAACTG
>Ga0228617_1001561_pt1 | contig 10570 bp, 8 predicted proteins | sample 18DmetaG_FD_190061 | JGI IMG/M metagenome (GOLD analysis project Ga0228617, IMG submission 190061) | Seawater microbial communities from Monterey Bay, California, United States - 18D | ecosystem: Environmental > Aquatic > Marine > Coastal | place: USA: California | collected 2016-10-20
TTTGTCTCTCAAGAATCACCGTTGATCGGCCAGAGCTTTCTTGAGTCGTCTTTAAAGAAAATGAAAAAGGCGCGGGTGATCGATGTCGTTCGCGATGGGAACCGGGTCCGAGAAAGTTTGAACGAGGTGGTATTCGAAGAGGGAGACGAGATCATAATTAAGGGGCGGCTGGGTGATTTGATGGGCTTGTCCGAAAAGGATGGTATTACCCAAGATACGTCTGATCAGCTGGGCCTTGAGGACGTTCGTACTGAGACGGCAGTGATGATGGAGGGGATTATTGGGCCGGATTCAAGCCTAGCAGGCAAAAGCCTTAAGCAGCTCAATTTTCGCCAGCGATTTGGCGTGATTATCGTGGCTGTGCATCGGCGCGGCCGTAATTTGCAGGAGCGTTTTGAGGATGTGAAGTTGGCCTTTGGTGACACCTTGTTGGTGCAAGGGCCGGCTCGAAGGATGCAGCAACTTTTTGAACTTAAAGACTTTGTAAACTTGAGTGAGCCAAAAGAGGTCGCGATTCGCGCCAAAAAAGCTCCCTTCGCAATTGCTGCGATTCTGGCCTTTATGGTTTTGGGCCTCCTTTCAGGGATAAATGTGATTCCGGCCATCCCGATTGTTCAAGTCGCCTTGTGTGCTGCTGTATTTGTTCTTTTGACAGGTTGCATTGATCCTTCCGAGGCTTATCAATCGGTCGAGTGGAAGGTATTATTTTTGATTATCGGAATGCTGGGGCTTGGGCAGGCGCTCCAATATTCGGGTGTCGCTGACCTTTTAGCGATCAAGGTTGTTGAAGCGACCCATGGAATGGACCCCCGTATTCTGATCTCGCTCCTTTATTTGTTGTCAGCAATTTTAACGGAGATGGTCAGTAATAATGCCGTGGCAGCCTTGCTCACTCCGCTTGTGATAATCGTTGGAATTCAGCTCGGAGTGGATCCAAAACCGTTTATTGCAGCAGTGATGTTTGGTTCTTCGGCTAGTTTTGCAACGCCAATTGGTTATCAAACGAACACTTTCGTTTATGGGGCGGGCGGCTATAAATTTGGCGATTTCTTTCGTGCTGGATTTCCTCTGGCGGTAATTCTGTGGATCGTGGCATCCATTCTTATTCCGATCATTTGGCCTTTGTGAAAAATTCCACTCGACATCCATTGACCAAGTGGCTGGGTGAGAGTAAGCAAGGGGCGTCTATGAAAGCTCCAATCACTGTTTCGGTTACAGGTGCCGCCGGTCAAATCGGCTACGCCCTTCTCACTCGCATTGCCTCTGGCTCGATGTTCGGACCGGATCAACCGGTGAATCTTCGTTTGATTGAGATCGAGCCTGCCATGGGTGCGCTCGAGGGCACTGTGATGGAGCTTAATGACTGCGCGTTCCCTCTTCTCAACGAGATCGTGCCGACTTGTGACCTTGCCGAGGGTTTTTGTGGCACTGATTGGGCCCTTTTGGTTGGTTCAGTTCCCCGCAAAGCGGGTATGGAACGAAATGATCTTCTTGGGATTAATGGTAAGATTTTCACCGGGCAGGGGCAGGCGATAGCCGCTAACGCAGCTTCTGGGGTTCGCACTTTGGTGGTTGGAAATCCGTGCAACACCAATTGCCTGATCGCGATGAACAATGCGGCCGGAATTCCTAAAGAGCAATTCTTCGCCATGACACGACTCGACGAGAATCGTGCCAAGAGCCAGCTTGCAGCTAGGGCGGGAGTTCATAGTAGCGATGTCACAAATCTCTGTATTTGGGGGAATCACTCTGCTACCCAGTATCCTGATTTCACAAATGCCAAAATCAAAGGCCAATTGGTTGCTGATTTCATCACTGATCGTGAGTGGCTTGAGGGTGAGTTTATTTCGACGGTTCAGCAGCGGGGTGCCGCTATTATCAAAGCACGCGGAGCTAGTTCAGCGGCTTCTGCCGCAAATGGTGTGGTCGATACTGTCCGCTCACTTGTGACTCCGACTCCCAAAGGAGATTGGACCAGCGTTGCGGTTTGCTCAGATGGATCTTACGGGATACCCGAAGGGCTTATTGCTTCGATGCCTATTCGAACCGATGGTTCGACTTGGGAAGTGGTCCAAGGGGTCGAACTCGATGAGTTCTCTCGTGCTAAGATTGATGCATCGGTCGCTGAGCTTGCAAGTGAGCGAGAAGCGGTTGCTGATCTTATTCCTTCCTAAATACTTTTTAGCTTTTATGGCATCATCATTGGTCATTGCAGATCGTGAGTTTGAATCACGATTGATGCTTGGGACGGGAAAATTTTCGTCCAATGAACTTATGAGTGAAGCTCTAGTTGCTTCCGGGACCGAAATCGTCACAGTGGCATTGAGGCGGGCTGACCTTACTGGGGAGTCCGATCCTTTTGCTAACATTTTGGATTTCATCGATCCTGAAAAATATTTGTTGTTACCTAATACAAGCGGGGCAATGAACGCAGAGGAGGCGATCCGACTCGCCCGGTTAGCAGCAGCGGCAGGTCTTCCGAAATGGATCAAGCTTGAGATTCATCCGGATCCAACCTATTTACTTCCAGATCCAATCGAGACACTGAAGGCCGCTGAGATTTTGGTTAAGGAGGAATTTACGGTTCTTCCTTATATCAATGCCGATCCTGTTTTAGCCAAACGCTTACAAGAGGTTGGGACTGCTGCTGTCATGCCTCTGGGCGCTCCAATCGGAAGCAATAAAGGAGTTGTTACAGGTGATCAGATTCGGATCATAATCGATCAGGCCGAAGTGCCTGTGGTGGTGGACGCTGGACTCGGAGCTCCTAGTCATGCCGCCGAGGCTATGGAGTTGGGGGCTGATGCGGTGCTGGTAAATACGGCTATTGCTATTGCTTCAGATCCCTGTCGGATGGGAAATGCTTTCAAACTTGCGGTGCAAGCGGGGCGGGATGCTTTCGAAATAGGACTTCCCGAGACGAGCGAGGAGGCTGAGGCAACTAGTCCTCTAACCGGCTTTTTGGCTAGTTCTTAGCGTGAGGAAAATTTCCTAAAGAGTGGTTGTTTGCTTTGTGAAAAGCTAACCTTTACTAAAACCATTTTTTCGTAAGATTTTTACTATCAAAAGTAGGAAAATCTAGTATCATTATCACAGCGGTGCATTGAGATGAAGGTCCCGCTAGCGACAACCATGCCTGACGAAGCAAAAAAGCTGCAAGCAACCCGAATTTTACTGACCGCTGCTGCAGTTGTTATAGTGGTCACAGGTCTCAAGCTTGGTCAGTCCTTTTTTGTCCCAGTTTTACTTGCGGGTTTTATTGCGACTGTTTCTTTCCCAATCACTTCCTGGCTTCGTAAACGCCGAGTGCCCATGCCTATTGCGGTCCTCTTGACTGTGCTTGTTGACTTCGCATTTATGACTGGAGTTGTCATTATTGTGATCACCCTAACAGGCGACTTGGAATCGAAATGGCAGGATAGATATTACCCGGCCATGAATTCCAAGATCGAGGAGGTCCGAGAGACGGCGGTCGGGGTTCTCGAAAACTTAAAGGTTCCAGACGCCCGCAAAACTGTTGATAACTACGCGACGATCGAAATTCCTGCGCAGATTGGAAAAAACTTCGACCCGTTTGATCTCGGAAAAGATGTTGCAGTGAGAGTTCTTGGGTTTCTTGGGTCTACTCTTTTGATCCTGATTCTCACGGTTTTCATGCTGAGCGAAGCTCGGATGTTTGGACGCCGTGTCAATGCGATCCTGGAAGCACGCGGGCCAAATCTGGATCGTCTGATGAACTCAACTGCGGATATCCAGAGATACTTGGCGATGAAAACCGTGGTTAGTCTCGCTACTGGTGTGCTCGCAGGGTTTCTTTGTTGGGCTGCTGGATTAGATTTCTACATCTTATGGGGAATTTTAGCTTTCGCTCTGAATTTCATCCCTGTGCTCGGTTCTATTATCGCAGGAATTCCTCCCTTCATCTTGGCGTTTTTGGTGGATGGCGGTCCCAGTGCTTTGGCGGTTGGGGTGGGCTATATTTCCATCAACATCTTTCTAGGTAATTTCCTTGAACCTATGCTGATGGGGCGTCGCTTTGGTCTGTCAACCTTGGTGGTGATCATTTCAGTTTTATTTTGGGGATTTGTTTGGGGTCCAGTTGGAATGTTTCTCGCTGTTCCATTGACGATGGTTCTAAAAGTGATGTTGGATAATTCAGATGAGCTACGTTGGATCGCTGTTGCGATCACCAAAGAAAAGCCAGACTCGATTTTAGATCTCCACGACCTTGATGGCTCGCTTGATGAGTTATCATCCCGCAATCGAGTTAATTTATCTTCGGTTACGGCAGAGAAGCGAGGTTAGGGTGGACATGGTTGCCTTCCCAAATTGATGCGCTAAGATTCGGCTGTGCGGAAAACTGGTGTCCAGAAACTGGCGTTGTTATCGATCGTTCTTCTAATCGTGCTGATTTTTGCCGGGGCGGTTGTTCGGGTTACGGGTTCTGGTTTGGGTTGCCCTGACTGGCCGACTTGCTGGGGAGAATTTATCCCTCCAACAAGTATCGAGCAGGTTGATGAGTCTTACCTAGAAAAGAAGCTTCCGAGGTTTAAGAAATCTGCGGAGCGCTTCGGTCGTGATCCTGATGAAATTACGGTGGAGCGGCTTCTTGAAGAATATGACCCGGTACAGACTTGGATCGAATTTACGAATCGGCTTCTTGCTCTGCCGGTTTTGCTCGCAAATTTTTTATTGATGATAGCCTGTTTGAGGAGTCGGATCATGCCCAAGCTTGGAGTGTGTGCGTTTGCTCTGGTGATTATAAGTGCTCTGACTGGAATTGTGGTGGTAGCTAGTGGTTTAAGATCCGGCGTGGTGACGATTCACATGGCTCTTGCTTTTCTTCAGCTCTTTGTTCTTACCTACCTTTATTGGGCGGGCGTGCGACCCGGAATTTTTCGGACTCAGATTGCAGGCCCTAGTCGCCCGCAAGTCATGATTCTTTTATCCTGTGTGATGATTGAATGGGCAATGGGATCCCAGATCCGCGAAGTTACCGACAGGCTTATGATGGAACAGGGGATTGCATCGCGTGGCAGTTGGATTGATGAAATTTCAGAGTCTTTAATCTACCTCATTCATCGAAGCTTTTCTTGGTCTATTTTGATTGCAGCTCTCTGGTTGGGATACAAATCGAGGTGGAAGGGGAAAATTCCTCGCCTAGTTCTGGGCCTAGTTTTTGCGCTGATGCTAATGGGGTTGATTTTGAGTAGCTCGGGTATTCATGCCGTAGTTCAGGTTCTGCATGTAGGGGTTGCCGGAGGATTGGTGGCTGCCGTCTATTATTGGTGGTTGGCCTCCAAAACACTGGATGGGGGAGGCTCAGGTGGGTGAGAACGAATATCGTTCACGAACTTTTCATCTCGAAAATCTGAGAGCTTTTCCGGCGGGTGTGGTCGAAACTCTGAGTACGACCTTCTCCATTCTAATCGCGAATCGGGTGTTTGAGGCTGGCGGGGTTGCTAAAGCGACCTTGGTCGCGTTGCCTAGTCTTGGCTTACTGTTGAGTCTTTTTGTCGTTCAGGCAGTAAGGCGAACTGGCCTTTCGGCAAATTTAATGTTGGCCGTTATCTTCGGGATATCCGGTGTCGGTTTTACGATTAGTTCATTCGCGGGAAATTGTTTCGAGATCTACATGTTTGGAATGGTGGTCGCATTAGTCACTCTGACTTTGAATCTCCCCCTTTTTTCTCAAATTTATCATAGTCATTATCCTGACAAAGTTCGTGGTAAGTTGTTTTCAATAACAGCCTTTATGAGGAAAATCTATGCCATTGGGGCGGCTTTTCTCTTTGGGTGGTTACTCACGGCCTCACTCAATAATTACCCATTATTGCTGCAACTTTATGCAGGTTCTTCCTTTATGATGGCAGGATGTGTTCTCGCAATTGAAAAAGTAAAATTAAGCCGCTCTAATAAAGTGAGGCTCTTTGATGCCTTTAGGCATACGAGCGAAAATCATCGGTTTCGACGTTTACTCGTATCTTGGATGATTCTTGGGATTGGTAACCTGCTCTCGTTTTCTCTTTTCGTAGAATATATCACCAATAAGGAATACGGTTTTGATCTCAGCGAAAACCACGTCAGCATTATCACGACCGTCATTCCGGAAACCTGTTTTTTTGTTTTTGTTTTGGTCTGGGGCAGGCTCTTCGACAGGCTCAACTTCTACCTTCTGCGCTGTATCCTAAACGCCTTTTTTGCAGCAGGAATCATCTTCTATTTCATGGGAGATGGATTATGGGCACTCTATTTAGGAATTGGGTTGCACGGAGTGGCAAGAGCGGGAGGGAATGTTGTATGGAGTCTTTGGGTGACTAAATTTTCAGATGCCGAGCATGTCGCAGAATATATGAGCGTGCATACTTTTCTTACAGGTTGCCGAGGAGTGATCGCGCCATTTTTAGCCTTTCCGCTGGCGGCCGCATTCGGGCCTTTTTGGGTGGGAGGGCTTTCAGCGTTTCTTATTGTGATTGCTACCGCCATCATAATGAAGGAGATAAAATTGAAAGATCAGGACTTGTCAGCTTCCGATTGAGGGATATTATCCGCGCCGTCGGCGGAACGGTCACCTAATCGGTTCGCTAATAAGCCACCTTAGCTCAGTTGGTAGAGCTACTGATTTGTAATCAGTAGGTCGACGGTTCGAGTCCGTCAGGTGGCTCCATTTTATAGCCCTGTAACCATTATGGTTATGGGGCTTTTGGTTGGGGTGGATGAGACTTACGAGCAACTCGCAATCGCATCATTTAGACTTCAGCAGGGTAAAAAACTAACTAGTCCGGTAGTGTAGAGGTGCTTCACTAGGTGAGGGGCCTTATGAGCGGCTTAGGTAGATTTTTCTTGAGTGTAATTTCCTCCATTGCAACAGCTTTAGAATATCTTATTTTCCTAATATGAAACACGGACTAGTGGTTTTAATTCTAACTATTGGAGAGGCTTTTGCTGCCCCTGAGTTGCGCCGAATCAATGATATTGATTATGTTGGCGATGCAAATCCGAGACAGACTTTGGATCTTTACGTTCCCGAAACTAAAACTGAATCGCCCCATCCGGTCGTCTTGTGGATTCATGGGGGTGCCTGGAGGAAGGGCAGTAAAGATCGTCCAGGGAGGGCGCTGAAGGCCGCTGGTTTAAATTGCGCTATTGTTTCAATTAACTATCGCCTCACATCAGAGAAGAGCTGGCCTGCACAGATTCATGATTGCAAAGCAGCCTTACGATGGGTGAAGGCTAATGCCAAAAAATATCACCTTGATGCAGAGCGGATTGTGGTCTGGGGAGGATCCGCGGGCGGACACTTAGTCGCCTTTTTGGGGACGACCCAGAACCACCCTGACCTCGATGGTAAATTGGGATCTCATACTGAGCAGTCAACTTCAGTAAAAGGGGTCATCAATTTCTTTGGTCCCACTGATTTCTTAGTGATGAATCATCAGGGCAGCTCAATGGATCATAATGCAGCGAGTTCGCCGGAAGGGCAGCTTTTGGGGGGTGAGGTTTCTACTTTAAAAGCTAGAGCTAAAATTGCTTCACCCTTTCACCAAGTGTCTAGTGATGATGCTCCCATTCTGACTGTGCATGGCACAAAAGATCCACTGGTGCCCTACCTTCAGGGGAAGGCGCTTGACGATAAATTAGATGCCCTCAAAGTTCCTTCTGTCCTTCTGACTGTGCTGGATGGTGGGCACGGAAGAGGTTTTGGCCCCTCGGTGGATAAGGCTGTGATTAATTTCTTAAAGCATCACTTTTTTGACGAAGCCTTGAAGCTCAAGGATAGCTCTGCAAACGCAGGGCAATGATTTTGAAGGTTAATTTCAATCATGAAATTTTACTCGTAGCCCTCGTTTTTTCCAATATTCGGCAATGGATATTTCGATTTTTTTGGCATCGTCTTCAAGGATGAGCCGGGGCTTCTCTTGAATGTTTGTCTGGATCGTATGAAGGGATTCGAAATGCTCTCGAGTTTTAATTAATCTTCCCGTCCCACCATGAAGGCAATAGTGCGATAATAACAAGGCGCAGTTGTAGGCTTTTAAGGCTTCCCACGCATCAATCTTGGCTGTCCGCTCAAGCCATTCTTTTGAAGAGAGAGAGAGCAGGGGGCGTATGCTGAGAACACTGCTGCTGATAGATCCAGGCTTGGTGTGCTTTTCGATTCTCTTGCGAATCGCGAGATCCATCTGACTGAAGTCAAAGTTCCCCCGTCCAACATGCGAAGCCGCCATGTATTCAGCGATTCCCTCGCTGAGCCAAGGTTGACATCTCCACATTAGATTATGCATCGAGAGGTGGGTTAATTCATGAATAATGAGATCGAACGCCGGTTCCTGAAGAAGGCGTGTTTGGGTTTTGTTTTTTCTAAAATGGGTCCAATTGATGAGGGTCCGATTCTTCACCCCATCGTAATAGCCCGCCGTATTTTTTGCTCCACCAGCAGCAAGATAATCTGCATCGTGCTCTAAGATAAGAAGCTGTCCTTTTTGTTTCCTTGATGGGGCGTAAAGAGGCACAGGAATGTTTCGCAGCGCTAGCGGGACTGATTCGAGACACTTTGTGAAATCAGTCATTAGGTTGTGATCGTGCTTCTTAAAAGTCACGATCTGGAAGCTTTTGGTCTGGTAAACAAACCGCCCGGCTTCGGGTGTTATTGAATACTTTCCTGTTCCAGCTTGTGGATGAATTTTTTTGAGCCAGGTCTGTCCCGTCAAGTTGCCAAGGAGGCCAAGGAAGATGAAGACGTTAATTATCCTCGCCATCTTCGAGAGGGATAATTTTTATTTTTTGCGATGGAGCAGAGTGAAGTTTCCTGGCTAGAGTTTCAGTCGTCTTTTTTTGTGGCGCGTCTTTGCCATCAAGCGCGCTTTTGAGGGCCTGCTCGACTAGTTGACCACAATGAATCTTCATTGGAGGAAGAGGTCCAAGTTCTCCAGAAAGTTCATCGGGCTTCAAATCGCGGGCCTCTTCGGGTGTTTTTCCTTTTAAGAGTTCGGTTGCCATAGAAGCGACAGCAATAGCTGTCTGACATCCAAATGCTTGAAACGACGCTCGATCAATTACCTTTTTTCCATCCTTTTCGGTGAACTTCAGCCACATACGAAGCATGTCACCGCAGTCAGGAGATCCAACGGTTCCGACGCTATCGGCATCGTTCATTTCGCCAACATTCTTTGGCTGGGCAAGAGCTTCTCTGGCGCGATCTTCAAATTCCTCCGTCACGGGAAGATTGTATCGCATTGAAATTAAAAGTCTAGGACGAGCCTTTCTTGTCGTGCGATGGATCAAAATAGATTTTAACCTCGGCTTCCTTGGTCCCTAGAAGGTCCTGGGCGCGGATTAAAGCATCCCGGGTTGAGATGTTTGGATTGCTAGGTGCGTTAAAGAAGAGGTTGGTTTCGCCTTCCTTGCGACGGCATCCTTGCTGAAGAGTTTGTAATACTCCTGAGCTTTTCAAAACCTTGTAAACGTCCCGGCTTGCTCCCGATACAATGAGGTGGCGATCATGGGAGCGAACAAAGCGAATGAGCTCGCGCAGGGCCATTACGCTGGTAGCGTCAAGGTGTCGGGCGTTTTTTAGGCGCAGGATGATTACCTTAATGTTGGGATCAACAACGAGGCGTTGGACCTGGCTTTGGAAAAGATCGGCGGCGCCAAAGAAAAGCGAGCCTTCAACATGGACAATGGAAATTGCAGGATTGGGGCGTTTCTGTTTTTGATCCAACTCGCGGAGCTCGCCATTATCGCAAATTTCGTATTCGACAAGATGGGGGCGGGAAACCTTACGAAGGAACAGGAAAATCGACAATGAGACTCCGATGAAAATTGCTACGTAGAGGGGAAAAATTAGAGCAGCCAGAAAAGTTAGGATAAGAACGCCCCCATCCTCGGGTGTAGATCTTAGGCAGATTCTGATATTTTTCTTTTTGATCAATGACGCGGCTACTGCGATGACTAAACCGGCGAGAGCTGCTTTGGGGATAAATGCGACTGGATTGGGGATAAGGAATGCGAAAAGGAAGAGCGCAACGAGGCAAAAGAATCCTGCAATAATCGATGAAATACCGGAACGTGCGTCGGACTCATAGTTTAGCGCGGAGCGGGTGAGAGAGCCGGAGGAAGGCATTGCGGCTGTAAATGCGCAGGCGAGGTTACTCATTCCGACAGACATCATGTCTTGATTGATTTCGGTTCGGCTTCCCGTTCGAGATGCGAGCGATTTTGCCATCACAGTATTTTCAAGAGTGGCTAAGAAAGCGATAGCAACGGCAACTCCAAGAAGGTTCGAGATGTCAGCAAATAAACCTGCACTTGTCGGTTCAGGTAGACGAAGGGTCAGATCGTTTAGGGAAAAGCTAGGGAACGTTGGGACTGCAGCATTCCAGCCGGGCGACTGTGATGCGATTAAGGTTGAAATAATTGAGGCAAGAGCGAGTGAGATTGCAAAATTAGGCAAAGCTTTCAACCACCTGCTCATGGTAAGATAAAGGGCAAGAGTGCTAAAGCCAAGGATGGCGGGCTGCCAAAGATAGGCTTTTTTTACCGCTACCAGTTCGGTGATCATACCAAAGAA